>OIWN01000056.1_pt1 | contig 96651 bp, 97 predicted proteins | sample 1587591 | NCBI WGS metagenome assembly OIWN01 (sample SAMEA3888901, study PRJEB22519) | human gut metagenome | biome: human gut; feature: human-associated habitat; material: faeces | place: Denmark | collected 2010 | reverse complement strand
TTGCTCAGAAACTTATAAATAAAGTTAAATTATAGTGTTGCGGAATTAAGGATAAGATAGAAATCTCTATATAACAAAAAATGCTACTTGATAAGACGTCAAATAGCATTTATACTTTTCACAATATACCAAATTCATTCCTTGTTTTCATCCGTTTCCGAATTTAAGCTGTTTAAAATTAGTCTTACAGACTCTGTTTTTAACTTCTCTACTTCTTCTTTAGAAGGTTCGCTAACAACTATTGAGATTGACTCTCCATTTTCTTCCCACCTAGGGTGTATAAACCATTCGCGCCTAGCATCTATAAATTCCTTAACAATTCTTCGCAAATCATCATCCAATAAAGAAAGAACCTTGCTGCGTATTCCATAGGGAATTCTATATCTATAAAAAGCTTCTGCAATCCCTCCTGTTATACAAGCCAGTGTATCACTGTCACCACCCAATGAAACAGCCAACCTTATGGCATCCTCAAAACTCCGACTCTCTAAAAAAGCAATAAGGGCTTCGGGAACTGTACCTTGGCAACTTTCATCAAATTTATAATCACAACGAATATCATCGCAACAGCGATTCAAATCATAGCCAAAATTATCTGTGATAAAACTGCGGATATATTCTTTTGATTTACCTTTTCTTGCCAAATAAATAGCCGATGCCGTAGCCTGAGCTCCCTTGATTCCTTCAGGGTGATTATGGGTAACCACAGCTGTCTCTTCCGCCACGTTTATTGTTTCTTCCAAAGAATCAAAATACCATCCCACAGGACTAACACGCATTGCCGAGCCATTTCCCCAACTATTATAAGGCTTAGGATTCTTTTCATGCAGCCATTTGTTGAAACGAGCACCATAGCCACCCATAGGAAAAGGATATTTGGAACCATAATACTGCATCACTCTCACCAAATCACCTCCATGAAGCAACCAATCAGCCACAGCAATGGTCATTATCGAATCATCTGTATAAGAAGATTCGATGCAGAACAACGGAAACTCTTTCGTCTTTATATTATTAAACTCATATACAGAGCCTATAATATCACCTGCAAGCGCGCCTATCATATTAATAAAAAATCAATTCATTAAACAAGAAACATAATATCACACAAGACAAATATACAAGAATACTGTATATAGAACAACTAAATTTACCCTCCACCATTTCCCACTTTCCATCCTTCCATTTCCTAAAATTCATTCTCTCTGCCAAAACCGTATAGCCACTTTAGGCATACACCCCTTTTATTTGCCATACGACATGAACAAGAACTACACAACTTCTACATTCGGAATTATTTCTCATCACTTTTTTCTGTAGAAAGTTCATCATTTCCCACAAAATTACCCAAAATATCCCATTTATCCTTATAATCTGCAATATCTTTCTTGAATATATCAATAGGACCACCATTAAATTCCTTTCTTCTCTCAACAACAATATCACTAGGAACAATATAAAACTCAGGAAAAACAGACAAATCACTAAACTTATTATTATAAATTACAAAAACATAATAATGATTGTCCTTACCCACTGCATTCCCTACAGGAATAGAATCCCATTTACGTACAGACTTCACATCAACAGAAATCCAACTTCCGTCATCCTTGGTAATCCTTATGTCAATACTCTTTTCATTGCCCAAAGTCAAATACGCTTTTGCACCCAAACGATACAACATGGACAAAACCAAATGCTCACTTGCAATACCGGTCCAATGACCATCTTTCTTTTTTCCCATAATCAATATATTTGTATATTATTTTTTATTAGGACAAACGATAAACGCGCTGTTTATCGCAAGTCCATTATATTAATACACAAATATATTTAATTATTTATTCCCACCAAAACATTTATTACATAATTTTTTATAAGTAAAAAAAAAGCCTGAACTGAACTTTTCCTCCAGAGAACATTAATAGAAGTTCTCACGAACATTGAATCAAACTGTTCAAAAAGCTGTTTAATCACGTTTTATTCCATTTTCCACAAAAAAGTGATTATTTACCCATCGTGATTCTGTTTAATCGTTTAAACTGCATTTAAACCTTTAAAAATCTAGAAGACGTCTTATCCAAGAAGTTTCTATAACAGGGAGCGAGATTTTCAACACGACCTTTCATATATTCATAAGTCTTATGTACTTTATCAGTCAATTCACATATTACAGGAATAACACCGCCTTCATCAAGAATCAGCTTCCCTGCATCTTTCATAACCTCCTTTATATCATACTTATTTTTACTGTTAATCTTACCATTATCAAACTCCTTCTCCAAAAACTCATATAGGTTAAACTGATTCATCACAAAAGCAACACAAGAACGCTGAAACTCTTTCTTGCCACCAAACCTGAACAGATTTACTTTCATATCAACCCCTTTCCGTATAACCATGTAACTATCATACCACTTTTCCAATACGCTCAAATAAAAAGCAGAATTATACAAATCAGAACCTCTTACAACACGACCAAAAAACGATGATACCTTCTTGAAACGAAGCTCATATCGCAGCACTTCCAGTTTTTGTATATCTTCTAAACCATCAAACTCCTTATGCTTTTTCATCTCTGCCCGTTTATCATAAAAACAGAGCTGTAAATCATGCTTACTAAAATATAAAGTCGTTTTCTCTATATTGGAACGATGATAGCCATTACTGTGAAGCAGATAATCAAAATATGTCCAAGATTTACAATTCATAGAAAAACAAATTCCAAAATCAATCCTTCTTATTGAAGCCAATCGCATAGGTACATTCAGAGCATTACTCAACTTATTCACCGCTATTCTAACTCCCCATACAAACAGGCTATCCGCATAATTATAACCCTTCAAATATTTAAGAAGACTACCTTCAACTATCAAAACCGTACCTCGCACTTCAACCCTCATATTACTCAAATGACCTACCACTCTATTTAAAGAATTATAGTCTACCGATATCCTACACGGAATCTCTTCTAAAAAGCAAATTTTATTGTCCAACTCACTTTCTTTTATTACAAATTTTATTGTGTCATACATAAAAGCATATTCTTTTATTATTAATATAATAATATTATTTCACTTATTATAAACACAATCCTGAGATTCCAAAAACTCATCAACAGTCCCTATACGGTGACGCAACATCCAATTTACAATCTCAGAACGTCTAAAACGCAGGAAGGACCTTTTGCTCAAAGTGGATTTATAAAAAGGGATTTCGTGATTGGAAGTCTTTTTATAAATCGTGCTGCGGGAAAGACCTGTTATTTTACAGACCTCGTCTATACCAATAATATCAGACACTATCATGGCGCTTTCTGAAACACATGAATTTGTTTTCACGCCTTTGCCCTTACTTGACTCTGCTGTAGGCACAGCTTTTTTTCGTTTTCTTTCCATAATTTCTTTTTTAATTATGATGCAAAGAAAAGGCGCTACAATTAATTTTTCAAATTCACTTTGCGACACAAAGCAAAAACAAAATCGACATATATATCTGAATATCATATACATATATCGATTTAAAAAAGCGCATTTAATTCAAGGAAGTTATTCCAAAGACAGTATACGAGCTATTTTCCTCCGATAATCATCATAAGCCGTGGCTCTATGATGGCTGGCTATTTTCAAATCACCACCATCTTTATCAGCAAAAAACAAGTTAACCAATGAAGCAGAAAATTGCTTAGTCAACTCTTCGACAGCAACTCTCAATAGAGCCTTTGCACCTGTTCTAGAGGTATTCACTTTTATTTTATGCGTTACATCAGAAGCTTCAGATTTAAATATCTTAAAAAAATTACTGAATTCATCCCTGTTACAAAACAGAGATTCAGAACAAAGATATTCATAAACAAGTTTCAATTGTTCCTCCGAATAACAGGAATACATGGGAGAATTGCCGGTTCGTTTAAGACAATCCTTTAATAAACATGAGTAATTATGAAGATTTATATTTTCCAAATATAACAAATCAATCAATAGATGCACGGCATAATTCCAATCCTGCTGAATACGTATTCCAATTCCACTCTCCTTTTCATATCCCAGCGAATTTATCTTATTACGGATATCGTCTAAAGTGACAGACAACTTGTTCAAGGCATAATAGCCTCTCCTAAAAGCCTCTATATTATCACCCTCATTGATTATGCCGTATTTTTCATATTGATTTTCAATAAGTTCATTTATCCGAAAATATTCTTTTTCAAGCAAAGACTTATCATAGCCGACAACATTACGGATGTGTTTCTCCAATTCGGCAGCATCAATAATATCTTTAGTCATAATCAATTTCGCGATAAAATTTTCATGATTTTTCTTTCTCATAATTTTAATTCTTTATTATTATATAATGATTTCAATGTAACTTTCTCTATTTCAGCATCTCCAAAACTATCCAAATAAGTGTTTGTCGTGCTCAAGTCCTTATGACCCATCACCTGACCAATCATTTCACGGGGAACGCCACTGCTCTGTAAAGTCATTGCCATAGAGTGCCTGCTGACGTAACTTGTTAATTTCTCCTGAAAACACAATTCTTCTCCTATTTCTCTCAGTCTTTCATTATATCTGCCCAATCTGCTGCGAAGATGATTGTACAACTTCTCACCGACATAATCCTTGGAAACAAAAGGCAACAAATAATCACTTATCAGCAGGGTATTATCTCGAAACCACTGAAGCAGCAGGCACAATTCATTTGTCAAAGGGATTCTGATGAATCTCGCATTTTTACTATGCTCCGTCTTATGACGCTTATAGACAAGGTATTTTCCTCCTCCTTCCGATTTTATATTATCACGCTTCAAATATGCCATATCAATGAAACTCATTCCATAACAAAAATAGGAAAACAGAAAAAGCCGCCTTGCCACTTCTCTAGGCTTATTCGCAAACACAGTATTCATCAGCTTGTCCAAGTACTCCTGTGGAAGATACCTTTTACGGGTTTCTTCCTCCAAAGCAGAGATACAGAAACCGTCTTTCCCGAAAGGATAAGAATTACCTGAATATTCCTTTGCTTTGATGGCACGGTTCAATATAGCCCTCAAGGTTTTCATATCATGTTTACGGGTATTACCGCACCACCCTCTCTTCTCCATGAATTGATTATAGGAATTCACATACTTTATATCTATCTCCTGAAAACAGAGCACATGAAGTCTCTTATCAAACAGCTTCAGATTATAAAGGAACCTCTCCCACACTTGTGCATTACCTATATGTCCTGTGGCTTTCATTTCCTCTATGCAGAGAACTGCAAAATCAAGAAACTTACCCTGCTTGCTCTTGTATAAAAAAGCATCAGCAAACTGATTCAAAGTCCAGTCTATTCTATCATGCTCAAAATCAAACTCAACATTCTGAACACGTGCCAATAATTGGACTAACCGCGCATTATACTCCTTGTAATTAGGACAGACACGCTTGTCACAACGGAAACGCTCACTTTTTTCGTCCCATTCTTCTTTCTTGCCATAAAGACCTAAAGAGACATACTTATGCTTCATGTTTTTTGTTATCCGCAACGAAACAGGATAACTTCCATCCTTTCTTTTATTTGCCGAATGAAGCAATAATTTGAATGTTGCCATATCAATATAAATTAAAAATTAAGTGCAAAAATAAATATGCCACAAAAAAAACATGGTAAAGATGATTCGTAAATTAAAGTTAATAAAGACCAACAAGTGTTGCAATCAAAAACCTCTTTGATTTCCCTAAAACATTCCTAACATTTTAGAAATAACTAAATGCAAATAAAGGAAATCCAATCCCATTACAACTATCAACTATAGCACTGAATAACAATATCTTATAAATAAAACCAATAAAAAAACATTTTTTTGAGCAAAAAAACACCTGAAAATTTTGCAAATTCCCCGTAAATACGTACTTTTGCACCCGTTAAACAAAACAACGGGGTGTAGCTCAGCCCGGTTAGAGTACGCGTCTGGGGGGCGTGTGGTCGCTGGTTCGAATCCAGTCACCCCGACTGGTGAAAAAGCATTGATAATCTGATGATTGTCGATGCTTTTTGCTTTTTAAACGGTTCTTGTAACTGTGGCGGTGACGTAACGTGACCCCGTAACGGTTGATGCAAAAAAGCAGACACAAGGCAACAAAAAAAAGTTCCACAAAATTAATTTTGTGAAACTTTTCTACTCTTTTCCAATATATTCAGCGGAGAGAGAGGGTAATGAACCTTTACCCTAACTCTCTGTATATTACGCTTTTGCATTACACCGTATTGGCGTTTTGTAGCAATCTTGTAGCACAGCATTGAATGCTTCCTGAAGTCCATCTGACGACCTCTATCGTCACTTCTTTCGGGTACAAAAGTAGTTATTTTCGAACTAATCTCCAAATGTTTGAAAATAAATTTTTTAGGATTATTTCTGCTACACTTTTAGTGCATGGTGCAAGCCCCTTATATAAGGAGGCTTGCACCATGCACTAAGGGTGAATAAGGGAACCATTGGATGTTGTCTATATCGCTTTAACTTGCATTAAGAATTATACAGGATCCTCGTCATCCAGTGGATTCCGACAGATTGGTTCAAAATGGTTTTGTGCGTCAAAGCAAGAAGCTGCTGTGCCTGGAAACTCTTCTATAAGGGCTTTCCGTACCTCATCATGTCCTTTAAATACAGTAAACCATATAGACCAGCAACCATGCCCCTTGACTAAATCGACAATCGTATAAACATCAACTGATCCAGCTATATATTTTTTCAGATATATGTTTGCCAAGTTCCATTTTTCCAACCTTATCCTCCATCGATAGTCTTTCGCACTTGAATCTTTCGGTCCTTTATTTAGTCCCACAAGCTCAAGCAACGCACGGGCATTGTTCGCTGATTTTCCGCTTAAAGAAGGATTAACTTCTACCACGCCTCCTGCTTTATAGCAAAGGCTCAGAAAAGTGTTGTTGAGGTGTGGCAAGTGGCAACTTCCATACACAACGTTTTTTGTGTCTTTGTTGTCTGCTCCGTTGCAAGTTGGACAGGAAAGCAAGAAATTACTCCATGCGGTTTCAAGATGGGCATAGATATAGTTGCCATCAGCATCTTTGTATTTTTTAGGTTGGATATGTTCAACCTGCAAGTCCCGTTCATCGTCATAAGCTTTTTCGCAATAAGAACATATCGTTCCCAAGTTCATGCATAAAGGGTGCTTTGCATCTTTATAATTGGGATAATTATCATTGATGCGTGGCTCATTCTCAGGATTCCATTTCTCAACAGGCCTCATAACACATTCCTTTCTGCTCTAAGAAGTGCCACATAAGCCGGGTCGTCAGAAAACAGGCTTTCTATCTCATCCAACTCTTTCTTGACCTTTAGAGCATCTGGCGTGTCTGCCTTTTCTTCCTTCACAAGCCGGTAGTATTCTTCCGCTTTTTCTACCATTTCATTGTATTTGGCACTTCTGACAGTATCCATATTCATCTCATTTATAACGATTTCCTCAATACTCCGTTTGTTCGGGTCATCAATACCCTTTACCCCGTCCAAAGTAATTACATTCTGGCTTTTCACACTTTGCACGATAAACGGCGAGTGAGTAGTCACAATAAACTGCATCATTGGAAATGCGGTCTGCAAATCCAAGAGGATGTGCTTTTGCCAATGAGGATGTAAATACAAGTCCACCTCGTCTATCATGACAATTCCCGGTGTCTTTTTTACCGCGTCTACACCTAAAAAACCATTGAGTTCAATACACCGATAGGCGATTTCTGCGACGATGTTTATCATCGACTTAAAACCGTCGCTCATCATGTCATACGTGAGCCAGTAGGGTTGTGGATCTTTTGCCATCTGTATTTCGGTAGTAAACTCATTGTTTTTCCGGTCAATCTCAATTACTTTTAATGCAGGTATGGCATCAGATAACGCATTCAGAAAGGCAATGTCAGACCCTGCAAATTCACGCCCTTTATCCAGTTCCTTATCAAATCTATAAATCCAGTTAAATGCGCTTTTGAAGTCCACTTTTTCATCCAACGCACATTTATATGCCTTTTCTTCCCTCGAAGCACGTGCTTTTGTTTTTTCTGCCCCATTATAGTTGTTCTCAAGACGGGAAGCACCGAATGATATCATTAACGGTAATACCGATGTTGTTTTTGTTATGTCAGCATCACGTCGTTTCTGTTCCATATTAGCCACCATATCTTTCAATTCCCCAGCATTTTTACGAGAATTTTTGGGACCAAGTCTAAGCCATTTGATGTCCTTTTCTTGGCAGGAGTATTCCTTTGATGTGAAATTGTAGTTTCCATCAATGAAGCAAGCATTTACTTCAAAAACTGGTTTCGCCTGCTGTTTTTGAAAACTTTTAGTCAATTCACTGTATTTCCTTACGACATCGCTATCTTTCGTGTTTCTGGCACAGCCGGTGACGAGAGTCAACTCTTGCAAAAAAGCGCCCAATGCTATTTGCACGGCATGTAGTAACGTGGTCTTACCTGTTGTATTATTTCCTAAAACAACATTCATTCTTGAATCAAAAATGAAAGATCGTTCTGTAAAACCACGAAAGTTCCTTATTGTTATGTCCTTTATCCTCATATTATGAATTTTGTATGATGATTACTTTTTCTGCCCTTGAAGGAATATTGGAGACTAATAAATCCTTAACGTCTACTTGTAGCACTTCAGCAATTCTCATGAGCATCTCCAAAGATGGTTGGGATTTATTCGTACACCATTTACTAACTGTTGTAGGGTCTTTGCCGAGCATTACGGCCAACCATTTAGCAGTACGTTTTTTTTCCGCAAGCACTACTTTTAATCTGTTTATATCTTTATCTACCATAGGATGTTGTGGATTATTATGCAAAGGTATAAAAATATATGTAACTTTGGCATAAGATATAGTAATTTTGCTGATAAATTAGCGTTTTAGTCCATTATTATGAAAGAGGAAATTAACTACAATAAAAATTATTCATCATCTGTATGAATAAGAATCCATGCAACATCCCATTCATATTCATGCAGCTGGTTCTCGCTTGTATTTATTATCTTCCTACATATATATTAAACTTGCACCTGTTGAAAGGTTTGGTGCGTACTCTGCAAATGTTTGCATATTGTGCAATACAACCAATTGCAGGTGCCACTAAATTTGTAAAATATGGACAATATCGGTGCAAAACTGAAAAGGAAACGTGAAGAAAAGAACTATTCGCAAGAGTATGTGGCTGAACAACTGGATGTTTCGCCTTCGACTGTATCCAGGGTTGAGAGCGATGCAGGCAATGTAAAACTATGCATTATAGAAAAGTATTGCAAAGTGTTGGAGATGTCCATTGCTGAATTATTTGCAGGAGATGCAAGCCCCACAGCCTACACTTATTCTGTGACTATTCAGATAGGTGTACAACGCATTGAAGAGCTACAAAAATTGGAAAAAGTTCTAGTTTCCATGCAAAAGAAATAATTAAAACTTATAAATATGGAAGTTATCACAATTGACAGTGCAGCCTTTCTGAAATTGAAAGAGCAATTGGATAGAATAGAAAGCTATATTGAGCGAACTGTGGAGTTGAACAAGGATATTGACGATGCTTTGGAAATGAGCAGCAAAGATGTAATGGAGGTCTTGCGAATATCAGAATCCACCCTGTACAGGTGGCGGAAAAACGGGTTGGTAAAGTATCACTACGCTAATTCGGGTGATGTGAGATATTACTACAAATCTCTTTTCGTCGCCATAAAATGTTACCAAGTCAAGGTTCCAGCTACGCCTAAAGAAGAAGCCTTGAAAAGGCTCATGGAGTTTAAAGACAATGTGATTCTGAACGGCTATGTCACTAAAGATAAAACGAAATGATAAGCAAAGACGAGATACTTGAGAGGACTAACCGAGGGTTGGATGTATTCAAATACTATTTAGGAATGCCCTTCAAGCCCGGAAAAAACTTTAGGAATCCCCTATATGAAGATAAAAACGCTTCGTGTAACATCTATTTTGACAAGCATTCGATGATGTTTAAGATGAAAGACTTTGGCAATGAAGGCTATTCCGGAGATTGTTTTTGGTTTGTGGCTACATTGAAAGGGATGAATCTAAAGACGGACTTTGTAAGTATAATTAATCTGATAGCAAAAGACCTTCATCTGGATGTTGTTACAGATTCAAAACAATCCCTTCATCCGATAAGGCGTAAAAAAGAAGCCACGATACAAATCATTGAGGTGGACGTCCCAATATATGAAATTGTAGAGAAGACCTTCACATGTTCCGAATTGGAATATTGGCAACAATACGGCATTACTAAAGTTGTTTTGGACACTTTTCATGTATCATCGGTCAATGTATTCAAAAGCGTGAACAGGAATAACGAACCTTTCAAAATCAAAAGTTCCGAAATAGATCCTGTTTTTGCATATAAGGGATTAGGGTACGTCAAGATATACCGCCCAATGAACAAGAAATACCGTTTCCTATATGGCGGAGAAATGCCAGATACCTATTGCTTTGGCTTTGAACAATTGCCCAATAAAGGTGACATCGTTTTTATTACAGGTGGTGAGAAAGATGTAATGTCTTTGTATGCGAAGGGATTCCATGCTTTGTGCTTCAATAGTGAAACAGCTACAATACCTATACAAATCATAGAAATGTTAGAGAGAAAGTTCAGGCATATCATATTCCTGTATGATTCTGACGAAACGGGTAAAAGAGAATCTTTGCGACAATGCTCAACATTATCAGGGCATAATGTCATAAGGATCGAACTGCCTTTACCCGGAACTAAAAAGGAGAAAGACATTTCAGATTTTTTTGCATCCGGCAAAACAAAATCAGACCTCCAGGCATTAATAACGGGTGCGCTTGAAAAATATTATTCAAATACACTCATGCTAATAAAATCATGTGAAATGGATTATAACAATCCCCCGCAAAATTCAAAAACTGTAGTCTCAGTCAACAATGTTCCACTTGGTACCTATGATAATCTATTATGCGTTACGGGTGGAGAAGGTACAGGCAAAAGCAATTTTATTTCAGCGATCATTGCAGGAACCCTGATAGAGGTAGACGAATATTCTGAGATTGACACATTGGGACTTGACATCACTCCGAATTTCAAGCACAAAGCAATCCTGCATTATGACACGGAACAATCAGAATACCAGCTATATAAGAATATGACAAAAACCTTGAAAAGAAGTGGTTTGTCCCATATGCCCGACAGTTATCATTCATTCTATCTTGCCTCTCTTTCCAGAAAAGAACGGTTGGATATAATAAGGGATAGTATGGATTTGTATTACCATAGGTTCGGTGGTATCCACCTTGTGGTCATTGATGGCATAGCTGATCTGATACGTTCTGCAAACGACGAAGCTGAGAGCGTCGCCATTGTAGACGAGCTTTATCGTTTAGCAGGCATCTACCGCACCTGTATTATCTGTGTGTTGCATTTTGTACCGAACGGGATCAAATTACGAGGGCATATCGGATCGGAACTCCAACGTAAGGCAGCTGCAATTATTTCCATAGAGAAAGATGATAATCCTGTTTATTCGGTAGTGAAGGCTATAAAAGTACGTGATGGAAGCCCACTGGATGTTCCTTTGTTGCAGTTCTCTTGGGATACGGATAAAGACATGCACATTTTTGCAGGAGAAAAACCCGTTGAAGATAAGGAGCGTCGTAAACGCAACGATTTAATCAATGTTGCCAAAGAAATATTCTACACAAGAAAATCCCTGTCATACAGTGAATTATCAGAATTGTTGTGTGAGATGTTGGATGTCAAAGAGCGTACATCCAAAAATTATATTCAATACATGAAATCTAATGGAATAATCAGCCAAAATACGTACAATAATTATATTGCAGGTAAACTCTGTAATATTTAAGAATTTGAAATTATGGTACAAAGCAAAAGTCATACAAATTCACCAAATTGTTCTTCTTGTTTCTTAAGATTATGTGCCATACAGTCACAGATAGACAGGTTAGAACGGATGCTTTCTTATTCAAAGGAAACCTTAAACTTTAAGGAAGCCTGCCTTTATACAGGACTTTCAAGCAGTCAATTATATAAACTGTTGAATGGAAAAGAAGTTCCTCATTATAAGCCCCATGGAAAGTTGATATTCTTTAACCGAAAAGAGCTCGACAGTTGGTTGTGCAGTAACAAAAGAAGCATTGAATTAGCGATGGAAATCTAAAATTGAACAGAAATGCCTATCATAAAGCGGATGAACATTAAATTGATCCGACAAATTCCAATTGTGGATTTTTTATTGGCAATAGGGATTTATCCGGTCAAGGTAACATCATGTTACGCATGGTACTACGCACCATACCGAGAGGACGAAGATCTGTCCTTCAAAGTAAACAAGAACCGCAATATATGGTATGACTTCGCTACAGCCAAGAGCGGCGATATTATCGACCTTGCGGTATTGGTGTACCGCACCCACAACATTCCTAAAATATTAAAAATGATTGAGCAGGCTGCTCCTGCTGCACCTCTCAGGATACGGACATTCGTTCCGCATCCGCAACAATCAGCTCCTGATAGGACGCAACTGAAAGCAACCGTATTCCAAAACCTGCGGTTGGAATTGTTGGAATCCTTACCATTGCTTTCCTACCTTTCCAAACGAGGCATAGATATGGAAATAGCCAGTCAAGAATGTTGGGAAGCGCATTACACCTGCCATGGAAATAGTTACTATGCCATTGCATTCCCCAACGAGGCGGGAGGCTATGAGATACGCAATCCCTATTATAAGGGGTGCATTGCTCCGAAAGCGGTGTCATTCATTTCCCAAGGACAAACAGACTGCGTATGCCTGTTCGAAGGGTTCATGGACTATTTGTCCTTTCTGACCTTGCGGAAACGGGAACGGTTGTCCGTACCCTGTTATGGCGCAGACCTGTTGGTGTTGAACTTGGCAAACAACTTGCCCAAGGCATTGTCACGGCTGAAAGCCTACAAGCACATCTATTGCTATCTCGACAATGACGATGCCGGACGGCGTGTGGTGGACATGCTACGGGAAATCAAAGGCGATGCCGTGCATGACATGATGGAAACCTACCCGCTCTACAAAGACCTCAATGACATCCTTGTTGGTAAGAAAAAGATGCCGTAATAATACGGATTTGCTTATTACAGAGTCTGCAATTCCTTATTTATGCGAATTTGAATGAAAATATTTCGCAAGAATCATAAAGAATTGCCTTGGAATATTTGGCAGTTCGGGATGGATGCAGTATTTTTGCATGGTAAATATCGTCAAATTCATAATAAAGGCGAATATGGCAACAAAAATACAGCAAATATTGGAATCGCATCCAAATAGTTCATTGTTTTTCGGGAATTGGCTCACGAAACAGGGACTTAACTCCAAGGAGCAACATTCGTACATGAAGAGGGGTTGGCTCACTCGTATATCCAAAGGCGTTTATGCTTTGAAAGGCAAATCGCCCACATTGCTGCAAACGGTGGCGGCTTACAATTCGCAACTTGGTAAACAGTGCATCGTGGGCGCTTATACCGCTTTGGAATTAAGGGGGTATTCACATTATCTTTCCCTCGGCAAGCCTAAAGCCTACCTGTTTACCGACAAGGAAAACAAACTGCCCTTATGGATTGTTCAAGGGAATTGGGACATGGCTGTCAAGTATATGACAACCTCTTTCCTTGGAACAGACTTGAAGGCAGTCGAACCAATGGTTGTTGAAAGTAACAGTTTGCTCGTTTCTTCCCCTGAAAGGGCATTCTTGGAATGTCTTCATCTGCCAGATGCAGCTTCCTCTTTGCTGGATATGTATTACATCATGGAGAGTCTGACTACGCTTCGCCCTAAACTGGTGCAATCGTTGCTTGAATCATGCACTTCGCAAAAGGTAAAACGACTGTTTGTTTATATGGCAGAAAAAGCGGCCCACCCTTGGTTCAAGGCTCTAAAACTTGATTCTGTAACATTGGGCACATCACGATATATGATAGTGCCCACTGGAAAATACATCGCTAAATATAATATGACCATACCCAAAGAACTTGCTGAATATGAATAGAAACAACGCCAATACACAGATATACGCTCAGAAAGTGGAACTTCTGTTGCGACTGATGCCAATTGTCATGGAAGAGGGCGTATTTGCCGTGCATGGTGGCACTGCCATCAACCTATTTCTTAAGAACTTACCTCGCTATTCGGTTGATATAGACCTGACATATACTCCATTGGCAGACAGAAACCAAAGTTTGGAAGACATCAACCTGCACTTGAAATCCATCAAAGAGAAAGCTGAAAAGGCTTTCAAAGGGATGCACATCGTGCCTAAGTACGACATCTGCAAACTACTTTGTGAATACCGGGGCAAACAAGTCAAGGTGGAGGTGAACCAGACCAAGAGAGGTCTTGTCGGTGGTGAGGCATTAACCATGCCACTGAGCGACAAGGCACAAGAGGAGTTCGGACTCTATTGTGAGGCTGACATAGTTCCACTGACACAGCTATACGGCGGGAAGATTGCGGCGGCTCTTTCCCGGCAACATCCCCGTGACCTGTTTGATGTGAAATATATGGATTTGCCGATGGCAGATTGCAGGGAAGGACTTATCTTTAACTTGCTTGGCAGCGACCGTCCTATCCATGAATCGTTTTCCCCGCGGCTTATAGACCAACGTGTGGCAATGGTAAACCAATTTGATGGCATGACGGACATTCCTTTCACATACGAGGAATTTGAGGGAACAAGGACTAAACTGATAACCGAAGTCAACCGGTTGATGACTGATGATGACAAGAGATTTTTGGTCAGTTTCGAACTTGGCGAACCGAAATGGAATGGGTATGAGTTTGAATACTTCAAAGATTACCCGTCTGTTAAATGGAAACTTGTTAATCTTGCTAAGTTGGCAAAACAGAAACCCCAAAAATTGAAAGACGAAGCGGCAAAACTTGAAGCACTTCTTGTTGTAGAGTAGTTTATCAGCAAGCTGCTTATAACAGGTTAGACAAATAATAAAAGGTATAAGCAAGCTTTGGCTTGCCAATTATCGCAAGGAAGGACAACCGCCCTATCACATCGGGGAACGGCTGTCCTTTCTTGCTTTTTGCCCTTACGCCGGTTTGCGGCCTCTGACTTTCCAGCCGTAGATGTCGGCCACGTAGGGATAGAGCGAACGTGTGAGCTTGCGGAAACCTTTCTCGTCAATTTCAAGGTTGTAAATCTTGTCGGCTATCCTTTCGGCATCCTCCCGGCTTTTCGCCACCCGGTAAAGCACATAATTCGTGCCATCGTGGTGAGCCATGCGTCCACGGATGTTATAGCTGTCGCCGTACCATTCGCAATCCTCGCAGGAACTATGCAGGATGTCTGCGATGTTGCTGCCCAAAATCTGGTATCCCTGCCTGCGGCCACGCCACAGACCCAGGTCGCCAAAGGCGATTATCACGCCGTCCACCTGCACATTGAGGTTCATGCGTTCGTCATCGAGCCACCTGCACACTTCCTCGCCCCATTCTTCATCGCTCACCGTGTAACCGTCATCTTCCAAATACTCACGCTGGCAGTCTTGGTAATACTCCCGTGCCTCGTCGTCCATAAAGCTGTCGTTTGACCAAATAATCTGTTTCATCGTTTTGATAATTTAATGTTAGACTTCTTGCTCCTTCCCTGCCGTCGGGCTTTTACCCGTCCAAAGGGACTTGTTTTTACGTGCAAGAGCCAAGGCGGAAAGGAGGGAACGAATGCAAGGAGGAAGCTGACCGCCCTCCCGGAACTGCGCCTTGCAGCTTCCCGACCGCCTTACCTTCGCACAGGAAAAACAACAGCCGTGGACGGCTAATACGCTTCGTTGCCCATAGAAGATTTACTTCGTTGGTCAGGCAAGTATAACTGAACAAGCGTAGTAAGTATAACTGTCTTTAGCAAGATTGTCAAAGTATGATTGAAAGTATGATTTCTCCGCGCGAAGAAAAATCAAGTTAAAACAGCACAGTATTTCAGTCAGAGGTTTCACAAGACGGCTTTTCCATTATTCTTTTGCAGGCAAAACGAGATTGTAAACCTATAAACCAGACAAAGCAATGAGTCCATTTATGATATTTGCCTTTGTGCTGACAATAGCCTACGCTATCTATTATGCGGTGGTCATTGCCAAGGACTTGCAGGGCAAAAAAGGACGCACCAACTCTACCGAGGAGGTGTTTGACTTGGAAGGCATGGAGGAAGAGGAATCCGTGCAAGTCAGCGAATCAGGTGACAGCTTCCATGTGGGCAGTTCAGGAGATACGTCGGCCGACCCGATAAAAAGTGAGGAAGAAGATGCTGCCGGGCAGCCTACCGAAGAGCAACAGAGTGAAGCCGAAGAAAAGGCGGATCGCATCAAGTCGGCCCTGTATGAAGCCGACATAACAAGCGAGGAAGGCATGACCGCTCCCGAACTCCATGAATTGTTGGAGGGCAAGCGGGAAACCTTGTTCAAAACCCCCATGAAGATTACGAGGAATGAGTTGTAAGATGCGCAGGTTGACGGGGCTGTTGGTTGGCGCGTGTGCGGTCTTGCCCGCTTCGGCCAAATGCGGCGGAGTGGACTACAGCTGGGGCGCGGACGCACTGGCACTGATGCATGACTACGTGGTAACCATGATGCTGTATGTCCTCTACCTGCTCTATGCCGTTGCCGCTATCGTTGCCGTCTATGCCAGCCTGCAAATCTACATCAAGATGAACACGAGGGAGGAAGGTATCACACGGGAAATCATGATGGTGGTCGGTGCCTGCCTGTTCATCATAGGTGCGTCCATCGTGTTCCCGGCGTTCTTCGGCTACCGGGTATGACAGGAAGAAATGAGATAATTCACATAGTGTTTAATTTTTAAGGTAAAAAGAATGTTTAAGGAAAAACTCATCAAGTGCATGAAGGGTCTTCGCCCTTCCGGGAGGCTGAAGATGCTCTCCCTGATGCTGCTGGTCGGGACAACCGCAGCACTCGCCCAAAACGCCGCAGGCGACTATACGGCAGGTACGACCGCCTTGGGTACGGTGACGACCGAAATCGCCAAGTACGTGCCTTACGTGGTGAAGCTGTGTTACGCCATCGCCGGTGTCGTGGCCATCGTGGGAGCCATCAGCGTGTACATCAAGATGAACAACGAGGAACAGGATGTCAAGAAGTCCATCATGATGATTGTGGGCGCTTGTATCTTCCTTGTGGCAGCAGCCCAGGCACTCCCGTTGTTCTTCGGCATCAGCAGTTAAGCCATGCCCGGAATGCACGGTGACACCCGGCCACTGGAATACCCCATGTTCAAGGGGCTGCAACGGCCTCTTGAATTCATGGGGATCCAGGGCAGGTACATCTACTGGGCGGCAGGAGCCATCGGTGGTGCCATTGTTGGCTTCATCGTGGCTTACTGCCTCTCCGGTTTCCTTGCGGGGCTGATAGTTTTGGTGGTGACACTTGGCAGCGGCGCGGCACTCATCCTGCTCAAACAGCGCAAGGGGCTTCACAGCAAGAAGAACGACAAAGGCGTGTTCGTCTATGCCCGTTCCAAAGGACTGTAAGAATCACTACCAAGACAAAACCAAGATGGATGTAGGATTATATTCAATGAAATAACAACTACGGAAATGATTAAAGAACCATACAAAACAGTGAACGGATGCAAGTCTTTCTGATGATATGTATCGGGCTGCTGCTCGCCTCCTGCGGTGGGGAGAAACAGCCCAAGTCCACGGTCGCCGCCATCGAATCGAGCGAGAAAACCCACATGGAGTGGCAAAAGGCCCGCAAGCCTGTTGCCATCCGCATAGAGGGCATGAAGGGGACAAGCCCTGCATGGCCCCAATTGGGCGTATATATGGATGTGGGCACCACCACGCCCGAAGAAAGGCAGGCTTTTGCAGGGGTTGTGTTCACCCGAAAGGGGGATGTGTATGTGTCGGGAGACCGTCATGCCGTCACTTCCGACACAACGGCAACCATCAGCGTTTGCTATCCTTATCGAAAAGGATTGGGGACAAATGACACCCTCCGCCTGACCGCCCCGTTTGGTGAGAACCTCTACGGTGTGGAATGCCATCGCAACATCGGAAACGCCATCCAGTCGACATTCAGGCTGCAAAGTTCCATGGCATTGCTCCGTATCGTCTGTGAGAGCGATGATTTGCGTGACCGATTGGACGGCATCACCCTCATAGGGGATGACATTTATACAGAAGGTAGCTACCAGCCTTACACAGGCATATGGTATGACAAGAAAGCCTTGGGAAGCATACAAGCGGAAAATACGGATTGCCAGTTGAACAATGGCAGGAAGCATGACCTTTACCTGATTCCGACCGAGACCGCTTGCTCCGTTACAATCGTCGTCCGCATCAACGGCAAAGACCATGCGTTGCGCACCATGCTGCCACCCCTGACGGCAGGGAGCATGACGCACCTCTCCATCCGCAAGGGAAGTGAGGGCGTGGCTATCAACGGCAGTTGGGTGGAAACGGAACGGGACTTGGTGTATGAACACCGGATGATGCCGGTTGATTCCGTGCAGGTAGGCCATTTCCTGCAAAGGGACGGAACTATACAAGCGGAGCGTGACACCCTTTCCATAGCTGTGGTCGTGGAAACGGACGGCAAGCACGGCAAGGCGGTAGCCCTGTCTGATTGCCAAGGATTGTTCGTATTCTCCGGAAACGGCGTTTCAAGCGGCAGGCGATTTTCCACCATTGACGGGACACGCAAGGAGGGCATTATCAACCCGATTAACGACATCCACGCGGGTGACAAGGTCATCTACAAGCCAGGAATGCCCTATTCGAGCGATTGCGCCTTGGGCTATACTGATGGGGCAACCCTCACGCAAGGACTGGTGGAAGCCGATGGACAAACCAAGCGAAATTCTCCTTTGGGCAGGCGAACCATGCTGCAAGAGACGGCACGGCATCCCGGCGGTTATGTGCCCTCACTCGGTGAATTGGCCAAGCTCTATTACCTGCTGGAATGTGCCAAGCCATCCACGCTGAAAGGCTTGATAGCCCCCTTGCAAGGCGATTATCTCACTTGTTCCGAAAGCGACAAGGACACCTTTTATCTGATGGACTTCTCCCACGGCATCGTGACCGGAAGGTTATCTAAGCGGTATACCCAGGCGGAACTACGACTTTTCTACCTATTCTAAAATGAAGAAGACCCCATGACACTATACGCACTATTGACATTCACGGCACTTTTGGCGGGCATGGCCATCTCCGTCCGGGCATTCGGCACGGGCTGCAAGCGCAAACGTATGTTTCGGGAAATCTATTTCTCCATTGAGGACGTAGACGGCATCGGCATTCTCTACACCAAGACCGGGGAATACTCCGCCATCCTGCGCATCGAAAATCCGGTGCAGAAGTTCTCCGCTGACATCGACAGTTACTATGAATATACCCGTTTATTCACCGCCCTTGCCCAGACACTCGGCGAGGGCTATGCCATGCACAAGCAGGACATCTTCACGAGGCAGGGCTTCGAGGAAACAGGCAACGGCAGACACGAGTTCCTGAGCGAATCCTATTTCCGCTATTTCAAAGGCAGACAGTACACCGACAACCGCACCTACCTGACCGTGACGCAGGAGAACCGTAAGGGCAACCTGTTCTCCTATGATGACAAACGGTGGAAGGACTTCCTGGTGAAGATACGCAAGGTGAAAGACCAGTTGCGCGACGCAGGCATCCGTACCCAGTTCCTGGACAAGGCAGAAGCAAGTACTTACGTTGACCACTACTTCACGATGGACTTCTTGGGCAAGCCCGTGGCGATGGACAGTTTCAAGGCAGGCGAGGAATGCGTGGAGATGGGCGGCAGGAAATGCAAGGTGTTTTCCATCGTCGATGTGGACAGCGCAGGATTGCCCTCGCTGGTACGCCCGTTCACCAACATCGAGGTAAACAACACCGAGATGCCCGTGGACTTGGTGTCGATGATAGACAGCATACCCGACGCACGGACGGTGGTTTACAACCAGATGATTTTCATGCCCGGCCAGAAAAAGGAGCTTGCCGCACTGGAAAAGAAGAAGAACCGCCATGCCAGCATCCCCAATCCATCGAACCTGATGGCCGTGGAGGACATCAAGCGGGTGCAGGACGTGGTGGCGAGGGAAAGCAAGCAGCTTGTCTATATGCATTACAACCTCATGGTGTGCTGCGACAAAGGCACCGACCTGCAGAAGCCCACCAACTACTTGGAGAACAGCTTCGGCAGGCTCGGCATCCACATCAGCAAGCGGGCGTACAACCAGCTGGAGCTGTTCGTGGCTTCGTTTCCCGGCAACTGTTACGGCATGAGCCCGGACTACGACCGCTTCCTCACCCTCGGCGACGCGGCCGCCTGCCTGATGTACAAGGAGCGCATCCAGCACAGCGAGGACACCCCGCTGAAGATATACTACACAGACCGGCAAGGCGTGCCCGTGGCCATCGACATTACTGGCAAGGAAGGGCGCAATAAGCTGACAGACAACTCCAACTTCTTTTGTCTGGGGCCAAGCGGAAGCGGCAAGTCGTTCCACATGAACAGCGTGGTGCGCCAGCTGCACGAACAAAATACGGACGTGGTGATGGTCGATACGGGTAACTCATACGAGGGACTGTGCGAATACCTGAACGGCAAGTACATCAGTTATACGGAGGAGAAGCCTATCACCATGAACCCTTTCCGCATCAATCGCCAAGAACTGAATGTGGAAAAGACCGGTTTCCTGAAAAACCTTGTGCTACTGATATGGAAAGGCTCCCAGGGCACGGTCAGCAAGACGGAGGACAGGCTCATCGACCAAGTAATCACCGAATACTATGACGTTTATTTCAACGGTTTTGACGGCTTCACCCCTCCCCAGCGGGAAGACCTGCGCAAGAGCCTGCTGGTGGACGACCGCAACAACTCTCGTGATGGCAGGGAAACGGAAGAGGAACGGCTGGCCCGCATCGAAAGGGAGATCGACGAGATAGAACGCCGCCGTAAGGAGCTGAAGGTGGAGGGCCTTTCGTTCAACACGTTCTATGAATACTCCGTGCAGCGCATTCCCGACATCTGCCACGAGAACAACCTTGCGGGTATCGACCTCTCCACCTACCGCTACATGATGAAGGACTTTTACCGAGGCGGCAACCACGAAAAGACGCTGAACGAGGAAATGGACGGCACCCTGTTCGATGAAACTTTCATTGTCTTCGAAATCGATGCGATAAAAGATGACCCGCTGCTTTTCCCCATCGTGACGCTCATCATCATGGACGTATTTCTGCAAAAAATGCGCCTGAAAAAGAACCGCAAAGTCTTGGTGATTGAGGAAGCGTGGAAAGCCATCGCCTCTCCGCTGATGGCCGAGTACATCAAGTTCATGTACAAGACCGCCCGCAAGTTCTGGGCAAGCGTTGGCGTGGTGACGCAGGAGATACAGGACATCATCGGGTCGGAAATCGTGAAGGAGGCCATCATCAACAACTCCGATGTGGTGATGCTGCTCGACCAAAGCAAGTTCCGGGAGCGGTTCGACGGCATTAAGGCGATACTCGGCCTGACCGATGTGGAGTGCAAGAAGATATTCACCATCAACCGCTTGGAAAACAAGGAGGGTCGCTCGTTCTTCCGGGAGGTGTTCATACGTCGTGGCACGGCCAGCGAGGTGTACGGCGTGGAAGAACCGAGGGAATGCTACATGACCTACACTACGGAGCGGGCTGAAAAGGAAGCCCTGAAACTTTACAAGCGGGAATTGGGATGCAGCCACCAGGAAGCCATCGAAGCCTATTGCAGGGATTGGCAACTTTCAGGCATCGACAAGTCCTTGGCGTTCGCCCAAGAGGTGAACAAGACAGGTCGAGTGCTGCATCTGGAACGGAACCGTCGGACAACCATTCAGTAATCACCTAATAATCATCAACAAACCATCGACATTATGGAAGCAGAAAAATTTATTCACGATTTTTGGAAGGCCAACGAAATCAGCAATTTCTCAAAAGAGGCCACCGTGTTGTTCTTCTACCTCATTTATGTGTGGGAGAACGAGAAAAAGCCTGACGTGTTCTATGTGCATCCTGCCAGCCTGCTGTGCAAAGTAAGGGGATTCAGCGTAAAGGGAGTGTTGACTGCCAGTGAGGAATTGCAGGAACGCGGCTACATCACCTACAAAGCCCCTGACCAGCAATGGTGTTCCGGGGAGTATTCGCTTTGCCTTGACCGGGACATGAAAACAGGGAAGAATGAAAATCCGGGCAACAACCCGAACAATACAAACATCAAGCCCTGATAATCTATGAAAAGACTTCTTGTCCTATTGGTATGCGCCTGTGCTTCCGTCCTTTTGGCGGAAGCACAGTACGTGCGTGTCAACTACGACAAGAAGACCGTGGCGGCGATGGCGGCGGCCTATGCCACGGAAACGGCCACGGAAGCCTATTATACCGAGCAGGTGAAGGACATACTCGACAAGTACAGTGCTGCGGAAGTGGCTGCGGCGGGTATCTTCCTGTCAAAATACCTCGACCGTAAGGCATTGACGGAACTGGGTATTTGGAGCGACGGTACGGAGAACTACTATTACCGCCGCATCTATAACCTCGTAAGTGCGAAAATCATGCCGAAGATCTGGACGGTGGCAGGCCAGATGCTCCATTCCCCGCAGACAGCCTTGTACTGGGGCAGTTACCTGATGAAAGCCTGCGCCGAGGTAAAGGCCCTCTGTATGCAATTTGAATCGGTGGTGACGAACGGCACATTGTCGTTCCGGGACGTAGTGTTCCTGGAAATCGCCCCGCAGTTTGCCCCATTGTTCAAACTGTCGGAAAGCGGCGGCATCGACTGGGATGCCTTCTTCGACGATCTGGGCAATATCCGGCACAATTTCACCAAGGAAAACCTGAAAACGGACATTGACAACCTGTATAACATGGGGGTGGGACTGGCTCAGGCCGGGGCGGACAATTTTTCGGATGCCATTCTGGGCGGGAGCAGTTTTCATGACCTGCTGAACGGGAAGATAAGCGACATTGCACGAGTGGCCGGGAATGCTTACGACCTGTACGGACAAATGGAACATTCCGTGGGCAATACGCTGCTCTCGATGGTCGGAGGACCGGAGGGAGTGGCCAACTTGTTCCAGACCGGCAACTACAACCTGACTTCGTGGATAAGCGACTACCTGAAAGAAGCGGCCGGGCAATACTACACCCAACGGTGGTACATTTACCGCAGGGATGCCGGCACGGAAACCCTGTGCGACTATACGCCGCCCACGGACGACAACAGCATAATTTACGGCGGAGAGTGGACACGCTTCAACACTTCCGATGCCGGATTCTATCCTAACAACGCACAGACCGAGCAGATACTCAGCAATTCGGAACGGTATGCCGGCTGGTCGAGGGCGCAGGTGGAGCAGATGAACCGGGCGAATGACGGCTATACCTACGGCATCAGCTATTATCGCTCCGCTTACAACATCAACCGGGGCAGCAAACTGATACAGAAGGCATACGCTTACAGCATAAAAGTAACCAGAAGCTGGAACCACGAGGAAGTGGTGTATGAAGACGTGTTCGATTCCTACAAGATGGATTTGAATACCTTCAAGGCGCAACTTAACGCCCGATTGTCGGAGTTCAACGACAACGAGGAGGGCCATGTGTATGTCATCGGCTACGATGCCAAGCACTATTACCAGGCCACGGACGAAGCTAGGCTACAAGGTTGCGAGAGCGTGATCGTCAGCGTGACCTGCCATGACGGGGTGACATTGGGCAGCGGAAGCACCCAATACAAGTGCCGCACCTGCGGCGGTAGTCTGAACAGCCACTCCAAGGACTGCGCCATGCAGACTACCGTGTCCGGGGATGACGAACCGGATTTGTCCGGTCTGGACGAACTGGAAAACGAATACAATGCGGAAGCGGCGGCCTTGCAGTCGCAGATAGATGCCTTGGAAGCCGAGAACGCCGAGTTGGTGAAACAAATCGCATCGGCCACGGTGGAAGAAGCAGCCTCCTTGCGGCAACAGTACAACCGCAACAAAGATGAAATCACCCGGCTGGAATCCGACCTGTCCTCTATCCGGAAGAAGCAGGAGGAGCTGGCGCAAGCCAAGGAGGAAGCGGCGGCGGAGAACGACGTGCCTACGGATGACTATTACCGCATCCCCGCCATTATGCAGGAGTGCAAGAACGCCTATAGCCTGACGTGGCAGGGTGACGGCAGGTGGAGCGGATATAGCTACCTGCGGGAAGCCACTGCGCCGAACATCAACGGCACAATTACCTTCAAGGCCACACTTTCAATCGCCCGCAAGCCCAAGTATTTCCTCGGCATCAAGATACACCGCGCCATTATGCAGATAAGTTGGGAACTGACGGCGGAGTATTCGGACACGGAAGTGGTGGACATCATCGAGCTTGATCCGGCCATGAGCGAGTCGGAAAAGGCAACGTTGGTCAATGACCGCCTGTCGGAGATTGCCCGGCAATACCCTTCGTGTGAAATCACCACGGAATATGTGAAATCGGAACCGGTGGAGGAAGACACGACCACGGACACCTACCACCTGCTGTGGGCATCCGACCGGCTGGAAATCGCCCGTCAGGTGGAAGCCCGGCTGACAAACATCTACGCCGACCTCGTTGCCTTGGAGAAGATGATGAACTACAAGCTCGGCATCATCGACGTGCTGAAGGACGTCGCGCCTTTTGTCAACGAGGAACGGGGACGCAGGCTTACTCTGGTGGAGGAATGCCGACGCAGATGGTTGCGTGGCGCGGCGAACAGCCTGCACTCGGTGGATTACAACGGGAAATACGAGGAAACGGATGAAAATAAGGAGGAAACGGAATGAAGCTGGCTATAAGAAATATCAGGCATATCATCCTTCTGATGATGGTGACGGCGTTTTCGTTGGAGATGTCGGCACAATGGAACTTTGACATCGTTTCAGTGGAAGCCTATATAAATGACCACAAACAACAGCGAAGCCTGTTACTGGCCCGTTCGACACTGGAACTGAGCAACCAACTCCTGCACGAATACAGCAGCGAAGCGGCGGTGGACTTCAAGGAACTGAACGTGGATTTGGACAAGTACACAAGGGCTTTTGATGTCATTGACATCCTCTACCAGTCGCTGCGTACCTCGCTCAACGTGTATTCCACCTACAATAGCGTGAGCGACCGAGTCGGGGACTACAAGGATTTACTAAATGACTATTATACAAAAGTGGTGGAGCGGAACAGGATGGAACTGCATGACACACTGATTATCGGCATCAGCCTAAGGTGCGTGGAAAGGATTGCAGAAGACGGCAAGCAACTCTACCGCTCGATGAGCGACTTGGTATTGTATGCCACCGGTGCGGCGGCTTGCTCCACCTCGGACTTGATGCTGGTATTGGAAAGCATCAACCAAGGACTGGACAACATCGAGCGGCATTTGAACAAAGCCTACTTTGAAACGTGGCGGTATATCCAACTCCGCATGGGGTATTGGAAAGAAAGCATTTATCTGGCCAAGGACAAGTCGCAGATAGCGAACGAGGCTTTCCGGCGGTGGAGGGATTGCGGGCTGAACCCGTATAACCGATGAAAGGGAATGGAAGCATGGACATGAAAACAAGATGCGGGAAACCAAATATGAGAAAATTGAGATGAAACGGAGGCTATATATAATAATAGGTATAGGAGCGGCTCTGTTCGGAGTTGCGCCCAAGACACTTGCCCAAAGCGTGACCTACAACCACGACGATGCCAAGATGAACCAAATCACGGTGGCTGAAATCGGTTCCGGGTCGCTGACACCGAGCCTGTATTACCAGTTGCTGCATAACTCTTACCAGAAAAGTGCGGCGGCAAAGAACAAATTGGGATTCCGCACGGCGGCGGGCATCAACCTGTACAACCAGGTTGACGATGCCGAGGCGTTGGATTCCGCCATGACTCAACGTGCCCGGATTGAGGCCTTGAATGTGGCTGACCGTAGCGGCGGGGCCTTGGATGTGGCATGGCTGGCGGAAGGCGACAAGATTAATTCCGCCTTGGAGAACTTCGAACGCAATATCCGCCGTATAGCTGAAGCCGGGGGAAGCGGCAACGGGCAGGAACACTGGAGGGAGCACTACCGCCTGTACCTCTGTGCCGTGAAATCCGTGCAGGATGCCTATATGCCGAACGCTGAACGGAAAAAGCAATATCTGCGCATCCATGCGGACATTCTTCGCAAGAACGAAACCTTGGTGCGCTACTTGGTGCGATTGGCCAACTCCACCAAGGTCGCTGAGTTGTTGGACGCTTCAGCTACCATTGAAGACAGCCGGGCACAAATAGCCATAGCGGCGATGAACCGTTGGCGGGAGGCCGGTTGGCGGGCAACAGGGGATTAAGCCGAAAGCAGGGAAAAGATGATTCAATAACCAATATATACATATAAAACAATGAGCAAGGATCATGCAATTCAGGTGTTCAACCACCCACAGTTCGGGAACATCAACACCGTAGAAACGGAGAATGGGAAAGTGTTGTTCAAAGGGAACGATGTGGCAAAGGCATTGGGGTATTCAGATGCCCCACAGGCTGTCCGCATACACTGTAAGGGGGTTGTAGTTTTAACAACCCCCTCTGAAAATCAGTATGGTACAGTAGTTATGCTACCCACAAAGTATATAACTGAGGCAGATGTTTACCGCTTGGTGATGCGCAGCAAACTGCCCGAAGCGGAGGAGTTTCAGGATTGGGTATGCGAGGAAGTATTGCCGAGCATCCGCAAGCACGGGGGCTATCTGACCGATGCAGCCTTACAGCGGGTGGTCACGGAGCCGGACTTCCTGATTGGTTTGGCCAATGCCATTAAGGAGGAACGGAAAAACCGCCTGGAAGTGGAAGCCAAGTGTGAGGAGCAAAAACTGTTAATCGGCCAACAACAGGAACAGATAGAGGAATTGGGCAAGCGAACCAGTTATGTGGACTTGGTGCTACAATGCAAGGGACTGCTCGACATTACACAAATCGCGCAGGACTATGGAATGTCGGGACGGAAAATGAATGCCATCCTGCACGAGAAAGGCATCCAGTACAAGGACAACAAGCAATGGATTTTGTATGCCGCCTACAAGGACAAGGGCTATGTGCATAGCGCCACACTTTCCTTGGAGAGTGGCAAATCGGTGATGCGCACCCAATGGACGCAGAAAGGACGGATGTTCATTTATGAAAAACTGAAAGCGGACGGCATCCTGCCGGTGATGGAACGGGAGAAATCCCCAATAGATAACGAAATGACAGCATAAGGACATGGGCGACGATATACTTTCGGATTTCGGCATCCACCTCTTGGAAGAGGAGATTGACGATGTGATATTCCAGACCAACGAGTTCCTGACAGATGCCACCTTTACGGGGGCGCAGGGACCCTTTTGGTGGATCTTGCAGATGTGCATGGCATTGGCTGCCCTGTTCGCCATCATCATGGCGGCGGGCATGGCGTACAAGATGATGGTGAAGAAAGAACCATTGGACGTGATGAAACTGTTCAAGCCGTTGGCGGTGGCGGTCATCATGTCGTGGTGGTATCCGCCCGCCGACACGGGTATTACCAACAGCGGGAGCAGTTGGTGCGTGTTGGACTTCCTGTCCTATATCCCAAACGCCATAGGCTCGTACACCCACGACCTCTACCAAGCTGAAGCTTTGCAGATTACGGACAAATTCGAGGAAGTGCAGCAACTCATTTACGTGCGTGATACCATGTACACCAGCCTTCAGGCACAAGCCGACATTGCCCGTTCGGGCACGATGGACCCGGCGTTGGTGGAATCGACGATGGAACAGACGGGTGTCGAAGAAGTGACGGAAATGGAGAAAGATGCCAGCCGCCTGTGGTTCACCTCCTTGGTGAGCGGGGCGACCGTCTGTCTGGATAAAATCGTGATGGTAATCGCCTTAATTGTATATAGAATCGGTTGGTGGGCGACCATTTACTGTCAGCAAATATTACTTGGAATGCTGACGATATTCGGCCCGATACAATGGGCTTTCTCGCTGTTGCCCAAATGGGAAGGGGCTTGGGCCAAATGGATGACAAGGTACTTAACGGTACATTTTTATGGGGCGATGTTGTACTTCGTGGGCTTCTATGTGCTGCTACTGTTTGACATCGTATTGTGTATCCAAGTGGAGAACCTGACGGCGATAACCGCCAGCGAGACAACGATGGCGGCATACTTGCAAAACTCGTTCTTCTCGGCGGGCTACCTGATGGCGGCCAGCATCGTGGCATTGAAATGCCTGAACCTTGTACCAGACCTTGCGGCATGGATGATACCGGAGGGTGACACGGCATTCAGCACGAGAAACTTCGGTGAGGGCGTGGCGCAACAGGCGAAAATGTCGGCCACCGGGGCTATGCACTCGTTGATGAGATAAAAGAAGAATAGTGAACGACGATTATAACTGTTAAGATTATGGTCATAAAAAACTTAGAGAACAAAATCAAACTGGTGGGGATTGTCTGTGTGGCGGTCATCGTGGGATGCGTGGTCATCAGTTTGTCGAGCATTTGGACGGCAAGGGGCATGGTAGCCGATGCACAGCAGAAAATCTATGTGCTGGACGGCAATGTGCCGATACTGGTGCAGCGCACCTCGATGGAAGAAACGCTCGATGTAGAAGCCCGCAGCCATGTCGAAATGTTCCACCACTACTTCTTCACCCTTGCACCGGACGACAAGTATATCCAGTACACGATGGAGAAGGCGATGTATTTAGTGGATGAAACGGGATTGGCTCAGTACAACACTTTGAAGGAAAAAGGATTCTACAACAACATCATGGGTACGAGTGCCGTGTTCAGCATTTTCTGCGACAGCATCAAATTCGATAAGGAAAAGATGGAGTTTACCTATTATGGACGGCAGCGCATTGAGCGGCGCACCAGCATCTTGATGCGTGAATTGGTGACAGCCGGGCAACTGAAACGTGTACCACGGACGGACAACAACCCGCATGGGCTGCTGATTGTGAATTGGCGTACCTTGCTCAACAAAGACATTGAGCAACGGGCGAAGAACAACTATTAAATGAAGAATGAAGAGTTAAGAATGAAGAATTTAAACACTAAAATAATCAAGACATGGGATGGAAGAAACTGATTTTCGGAGAGAAGATGCCTGACAAGGACGACCCGAAGTATGAGAAACGGTATAAGAAGGAAGTGGAGGCAGGACGGAAAGCCGCACGTTTCCTGCGGATAGACAAGATGGCAGGGTGTGCGCAACGCTTTGCCTGCAAGCATCCGAAGTGGTTTCTCGGTATCGTGTTCGGCATCGTATTGGGATGCCTGGCACTTAATGTGTATCGCATGGTATCGGTATGCATATTACCGGACAATGGCAGGCACGCCACGGCCACCGAACGGCAGGAGATTCTTTTGAAACAAAAACAACCTATGAACCATGATGACGGACAGGATTAACTTCAGACAACCCAAGTACGTGTTGCCGGCCATCCTCTACCCTTTGTTGCTGGTGACGGGGTATTTAGTGTTTGACATATTCGACACGGAGGTAGCAGAATCGCCCACCTCCCTACAAACCACCGAGTACCTGAACCCGGAATTGCCGGAGGCGCAGATGCGCGATGACGGTATCGGAGGCAAGTATGAGAGCATGGTTAAGTCCTACGGCCGGATACAGGACTATTCCGCTGTAGAAAACATTGAACGGAACAACAATGAAACAGAGAAAGAAGATTACGATTCCCGCTATACCGATGAAGACCTTGCCCTGCTCGATTCGGAAGCAGCCGCAAGGTCGGAGGAACTGGAACGTTTGCGTGAGATGCAGGAACGCCTGCGGCAAAGCGCCGAAAGAGGCGAAGCGATGGTGGCGGACACCACCGGGGTGCAACCGTTGAGCGAAGAAGAACGCCTAGCGCGAAGCGAGCAACAGCGCAAGGAGGCCTTGGCGGAGTTGGACAAGGCACTGGCAGAAGCCAGAAAGCAAGGGCAAAAAGGATTGCAGGACGTGGACAGCACGGACACGGAGAACCTCGCCCCCACCGGCAGTGTCGCCATAGGCGGCAAGGTGGAAATCAACGAAAATGCCGTGAACGAGCTTGCCGAGAATGCCGAGAACGAGCAAGTGGTAAAAAAAGTGAAGACCTCTTCGGACTACTTCAACACCTTGGCCGAAAACGAACCGGAACCCCGCTTGATAAAGGCCATCATCGACGAGGACATCAAGGCGGTGGAAGGCTCGCGGGTGCGCTTGCGCCTGTTGGACGACGTGGAGATAGACGGCAAGGTGGTGACTAAAGGCTCGTACCTGTATGCCACGATGAGCGGCTTCGGCAGCCAGCGCGTGAAAGGGAGCATCAAGAGCTTGCTGGTGGAGGACGAATTGGTGAAGGTGAACCTCTCGCTTTATGACACGGATGGGTTGGAGGGGCTTTATGTACCCGGTAGTTCCTTCAGGGAAACCACGCAGGATGTGGCATCCAACGCCCTCGGCAGCACGATGAGCATTAACAACGGAAATACCGGGAACACCTTTGCCCAATGGGGAATGCAGGCCATACAGAACGCCTACCAGCGCACGAGCAACGCCTTGTCAAAGGCCGTGCGCAAGAACAAGGCGAAGCTGAAATACGGCACGTTCGTCTATCTGGTGAACGGCAGGGAAAAAAGGAACTGACAATATGCAATGTAAACAACAATCATCATGACAATGATACTGACAATAAGAGGAATCCTGGCCGTTGCAGTCATGCTTGCCGGAAGCACGGCCAAGGCGCAGCAGACCTACAATGAAATGGAACAGCTGACAGTGAACGAGCAGGTGACGACTGTCATTACCGCCACTGAACCTATCCGCTTCGTGGACATCTCCACGGACAAGATAGCGGGTGACCAGCCGATAAACAACACCATCCGCCTGAAACCAAAGGAGGCCGGACATGAAGACGGCGAAGTGCTTGCCATCGTCACCATTGTAACGGAACGCTACCGCACACAATACGCACTGCTTTATACGACCCGTTTGCAGGAGGCCGTGACAGACAAGGAGGTACAACCGGTAGAGATGACCGCCTACCACAATCCGGCGGTATCGCTTTCTACCGAAGACATGTACCGGTTCGCCCGTCAGGTATGGCTTTCGCCTGCCCGCTACCGGAACGTAAGTCGCAGGCAGCACCGGATGACCATGCGACTGAACAACATCTACGCTGTAGGTGACTACTTCTTTATCGACTTCTCCATTGAGAACCGCACGGACATCCGCTTTGATATTGACGAAATCCGCGTCAAGCTGGCAGATAAGAAAGTATCGAAAGCCACCAACTCACAGGTCATCGAGCTAAAGCCGGAAATGGAACTGGAACAAAAGGGATCGTTCCTGCACGGATACCGCAATGTACTGGTGGTAAGGAAAATGACTTTTCCCAATGACAAGGTACTGACTATCGAGGTCAGCGAAAAACAGATTTCAGGACGTACTATCGCCCTGAACATTGACTATGAGGACGTGCTTTGCGCGGACAGTTTCAATGAGGTCTTATTACAGGAGGAGTAAGGGAAATGAAGAATGCAGAATTAATAATTAAGAATTTGGCTGTGCGAAAAGGCTTTGTCGCACTGGTTTTCTTGTTGGCAGCCATACTGCCCGGCTTTGCTGATGACCGGCACGGCAGAATACTAATTGGAACGGGATTGCTGTATGAAAGGGGCATGGACTTGACCATCGGCTATGAGTACGAAACGAACTACCACCATGCGTGGGAGTTCTTCGGAAATGTCTATCTGAAATGGGACGAATGTGAGGATTGCGGACACGTCTGCCCCGAATTGTTCTGGAACCATTACAATACGTGGGGTGTGGGTGCTGCCTACAAACCCTGCGTGTTCCGTAGCCGTAATCACCACGGCAACCTGCGCTTGGGCGGGTCGCTGGGCTCGGATAGGGACAAGGTGCTGGGCGGCATCCATGTGGGGTATGAGCATAGCTATGCGTTGCGCAAGGGCTGGAAGCTGTTTTGGCAGGCCAAGTGCGACCTGATGATAAAAGGGGAAGATTTGTTCCGGACAGGGATTGTCATCGGTGTGAAGATACCCACGAAATAAGGGATGGCACATAGATGACTCAGATTGAACAGATTTTCGCAGATTGGAGTATTCACCTATATATTATATTAAGGTATGCAAACGGAAACAATTAAAATAAGAATGACGAGTATAGCGATTATGACCGTGCTGGCATTGGGATTAATCGGTTGCGACGGGCATCACGACACATTAGGCACACCGACGCAGGCCGTCCATATCCTCTGCACCGGCGGAGAGATCATGAGTTATGAGAAATACGCGATATCCGACAAAAAAGCTATCGGTGTGGTGTTTTACGTGAACCATAGTGAAGATATTTCCGGTATCGGCTATGCGGTGTACCTGCATGACCTCCCGGCGGAAGCCTTTGCTGACAGTCTGGGCGTGGCGCAAGGCACATCGGCAGACCTGACGGCTTACGATGGAAACGAGAACACTTTTGCACTATATGATACGCAGGATGTTTCCTCACCGATGGCCATGCAGGTGTTTGACTTGTGGCATTACGGTCAAAGCGCATATGTCCCCTCGGTGGCGCAGATGCGCCTGCTCTATGCCGCCAAAGGACTTATCAATCCCTTTATTGCGGCTTGTGGCGGAGACCCGTTGCCCGATGAAGCGGATGACTGCTGGTACTGGACCAGTACCGAAGTGGAAGGACAGGAAACCGCCAAGGCATGGCTCTACTCCATTGGCAGCGGAGCCATGCAGGAAACCCCCAAGATACAGGCGCACAGGATACGGCCAATTATTACCATTAACAAATAATCATCCATCAAAAATAGGAAAATGGAAGAAAGCAAGGAACTGCAAGGCGCTTACAAGATATTCCGGACGGTGGTGTACGTGTCCGTCCTGCTGGAGTTTTTCATGTATGCGTTCGACCCTGCTATGTTCGACTATTGGAACGGCATCGTGTGTGACGTGCACGACCGCATGAAGACGTGGCTCATCTACCATGACGGCAACCTTGTGTACAGCAAGATTGCCACCTTCCTGCTTATCTGCATCACCTGCGTGGGTACGAGGAACAAGAAACACTTGGAGTTCGATGCACGGAGGCAGGTGCTTTACCCGCTGGTGTCGGGCATTGGGCTGTTGGTGCTTGCGGTGTGGCTGTTCGGGTATGAAATGGATGTCCGCCTTTACTCCATGCGCCTGAACGTCATCCTCTATATGGCGGCATCGGTGGTCGGTACGATACTGGTTCACGTGGCATTGGACAACATCTCCAAATACCTGAAGGAAGGTTTGCTGAAAGACCGCTTCAACCTGGAGAACGAGAGTTTCGAACAATGCACGGAGTTAGTGGAGAACAAATACTCGGTCAATGTGCCCATGCGTTACTATTACAAAGGCAAGTTCCGCAAGGGATGGGTGAACATCAGCAATCCGTTCAGGGGAACTTGGGTGGTCGGCACTCCGGGTAGCGGAAAGACCTTTTCCATCATCGAGCCGTTCATCCGGCAACATTCCGCAAAAGGCTTTGCCTTAGTAGTTTACGATTATAAGTTCCCTACATTGGCGACCAAGCTGTACTACCATTACAAAAAGAACCAGAAGCTGGGCAAACTGCCCAAAGGATGCAAATTCAATATTATCAACTTTGTGAATGTGGAATACAGTCGCAGGGTGAACCCGATACAGGCGAAGTACATCCCCAACCTTGCCGCTGCCAGCGAAACGGCGGAAACATTGCTGGAGTCTTTGCAGAAAGGCAAGAAAGAAGGTGGCGGAGGTAGCGACCAGTTCTTCCAGACCTCTGCGGTCAACTTCCTTGCCGCCTGCATCTATTTCTTCGTGAACTACGAACGGGAGCCTTACGGCAAGGACGGGAACAAACTGTATGCGGAGAAGGTGCAGGACAAGGAGACCAAGTTCTGGAAACCTACGGGCGTGGTGCGCGACCGCAAGGGCGGCAACATCGTGGAACCTGCCTATTGGTTGGGCAAATACTCGGATATGCCGCACATCCTGTCGTTCCTGAACGAGAGCTACCAGACCATCTTCGAGGTATTACAGACCGACAACGAGGTGGCACCGCTGCTTGGCCCGTTCCAGACGGCATTCCAGAACAAGGCTATGGAACAGTTGGAAGGCATGATCGGTACGCTGCGTGTCTATACTTCCCGACTTGCCACCAAGGAATCGTACTGGATATTCCATAAGGATGGCGACGATTTCGATCTGAAAGTGAGTGACCCGAAAAATCCCAGCTACCTGCTGATAGCCAACGACCCGGAGATGGAGAGCATCATCGGGGCGTTGAACGCCCTGATACTGAACAGACTTGTGACACGTGTAAATACAGGGCAGGGAAAGAACATCCCCGTAAGTATCATCGTGGACGAGCTGCCAACGCTGTATTTTCACAAGATAGACCGACTTATCGGAACGGCACGAAGCAACAAAGTGAGCGTGGCATTGGGCTTTCAGGAACTGCCGCAGTTGGAAGCCGACTACGGGAAAGTAGGTATGCAGAAGATTATCACCACAGTGGGCAACGTGGTTTCAGGCTCCGCCCGCTCTAAAGAAACGCTTGAATGGCTGAGCAACGACATCTTTGGCAAGGTGGTACAGCTGAAACGTGGCGTGACCATCGACAGGGACAAGACCAGCATCAACCTGAACGAGAACATGGACAACCTTGTGCCGGCCTCGAAGATAAGCGACCTGCCTACGGGATGGATATGCGGACAGGTAGCCCGTGATTTCGTGAAAACCAAGACCGGACGGGGCGGCAGCATGAATATACAGGAAGCCGAAGAGTTCAAGACTTCGAAATTCTTCTGCAAGACAGATTTCGACATGGAAGAGATTAAGAAAGAGGAAGACGGGTATGTGCCGCTTCCCAAGTTCTATACTTTTCCATCGAAAGAAGAAAGGGAACGCATCCTGTACCGGAATTTTGTGAAAGTAGGTCAGGACGTGAAGGAGATGATAAAGGACGTGGTAAACAAGAAAGGGGCAAGATGAGACTGGTTTTATGTGTTTTATCCCTGCTGTTCCTGTTCAAACCCGGCTTGACGGCACAAGACGCTGACAAAGGGAAGCGGCTGAGAATATACGAATTGCCACCGTTCGAACGTGCCATACTTTGCACCAAGCATTACGAGGGCTGGCATGGAAGCCGCAAGCACTTGCCTTACATCGGGTACGGACACAAACTTTTGCCAAAAGAACGGCTGACCCATAAGATAAGCCGTGCGCAAGGTGACAGCCTGCTCCGCGCCGATATGCGGAAGCTGTGCCGGATGTTCCGCCGCTTCGGGCGTGACTCGGTATTGCTTGCCTGCCTTGCTTATCAAGTTGGTCCATACCGATTGTTGGGAAGTAGGAAACTGCCTAAAAGCAAACTGATACGCAAGTTGGAGCGTGGAGACCGGGATATTTTCAAGGAATACGTGTCTTTCCGAAAATGGGAAGGGCGAATCATACCAAGCATCGAGCGACGCAGAAGGGTCGAGTACGCCTTGCTGTTTGAACCATGAAACAGGAGAAAAAGGAGTTGGAAACGGAAGAAGCCTGGCATAGCAAAGGCAATCCTTTCAGGCTAAAATGCTTGAATGAGGCCGCTTCTGTGTATTTTTCAGTTGTACAACTAATTAAAAATCAGACATCATGGCAACATTCAAACTAAAATTCCGCACTTCCACCGCTGAAGGCAAGCCGGGCACTTTGTATTTCCAAGTGACTCACCGCAGAAGCACGAGAACGGTTTATACCGATTACCGCATCATGCCCGAAGAATGGGACGGGCGGACCTCGTTCGTCCGCATCACCGGAGCAGCGGAGCGGCAGGCTGAACTGCAACTGATTGCCTCCAAACTGCGGTGGGACTGCAAGCAAATCACCTCGCTGATTACAGAGAAGGAGCAGGCAATGGTGGAATATACGGCGGACGACATCGCATCAGAATTCAGGCTACTTCCGCCTTGCCCGACGTGGTTCGGCTTCATCCACGGCATGGTGGCGAAAAAGCTCCGCATTGGCAGATTAGGTACGGCCAAGACTTATCGTGACGCTTTGGCGAGCTTCTCACATTTCCGAGGCGGTGAGGACATCGCCATCGACGCATTGGACGCGGAACTGATGAACCAATACGAAGCCTGGCTGAAGGAACAAGGTGTGAAGCGCAACTCCTCGTCGTGCTATCTGCGCACCTTGCGTACCCTCTACCGCAAGGCTGTGGAAAAGGAACTCACCACCGACAAGGATATCTTCCGCCATGTGTTCACGGGGTTTGCCTCTACCGTGAAGCGTGCCTTGCCGATAGACACCATACGTGCCATCCGACGGCTCTACTTGCAGGACGGCTCCGACCTTGCCTTTGCAAGGGATATGTTCATGCTTTGCATTTACCTGCAAGGCATCTCGTTCGTAGACATGGCATACCTGAAAAAAGACGACATCAGGAACGGGCTGCTGCAATACAGCCGCAAGAAGACCGGGCAGAGCATTTCCATCGGATGGGAGCCTGTCATGCAGGAAATAGTGGACACCTACGCCCACCTGACCAAAGGAAGTCCGTACCTGCTGCCCATCATTACCAAGCAGGACGGCACGGAACGGCGGCAGTACGAACGAATGGAACATAAGGTGAACCGCCTGCTGAAGAGAATCGGCGGCATGGTGGGATTGCAAGTTCCGCTCACAACGTATGTCGGGAGGCATTGCTGGGCCAGCACGATGAGGGACATGGGAGTCAGCCTGTCCATCGTCAGCAAAGGATTGGGGCATGAAAGTCTGAAAACCACGCAAATCTATCTCTCTTCCATTGATACGGAGGGAGTGGTGAAAGCCAACCGTCAACTAATTAGTAAGATTTTCAGATGAGAGGGAATGCTTGCCGGCAGCGTTCTTTTGTAAAGACGAAACACACGTACAATGCGTTGTCAATCAAGGTACTTACAATATACCACAAACCGCATCGCAAAAGGTCGCGTTTTACGTTGTCGTTTGTGCCTTCTTATGCTACGTTTGGTGACCTTTCGGACAACCAATGGATTATCGCCTACGGGAATGTCTGCTTTTTGATAGAGAATAAGTGCAATGGATGTTTGACAAAAACTGCCGCTGTATAATATGAAGCGGCAGAACACGCTGCAAATGTAATAAAAAGATTTAATTCTAAGGAGTTTACGGCCAAATATTTTTTCAAAATTAGTGATTAAAATTTCCCCAAAGCTGCATTTGTTCGACTAATTTAGAAAAATGGTATTTGCTATCCGCTGAATATCAGTATGTTATAAAACCTTGCCGCTTCATATTATAAAACTATGGTAAAGCGGCGAACCTTAAGAGACTTAATTGGCTGAAAATTAAACTTTTGTGATATGGAAGCAAAAACATTCAAACGCATTGCGCTTTGCTCTTCTCGTCACATAACAACGGCAGGCCATTGTTGCTGAGTTTTTACTCCGAAATGCTGCCGCTAAACCTAAAGAATACTGTAAACAACGCCAGAAAAACGTCTTAAAAATGTTTGAAAAGCGTGGTGATTCAAATTCGGAGAGGTATCAGTTAGCCGTCATGCGATTGTCATGGGGGTAGCGTAAGGAACGCTTTTCTCAGAATATGCCCGACAAACTCAACACAGTCGATTACCATTGGTTCCTTGTCTGCACCAAACCCGGACATGAACCGGATCTGTGTTCACTCATCGAGCGCGAAAAAGGCAAGATAGGGAACATACTGGAAGTCTATTGCCCTACGCATACCAAGGTCTATGTGCGCCGTGGTGACAATGAACAGCGGCTGCCCTTTTTCGATGGTTATGTGTTTGTGCTTGCCACCCAAGGCGCGTTGGTTGAGTTTCTCCATGACAACGATTCCGACGCTTATATCTGGTACAACCGGAAGCGCACACCGGACGAAAAAGCTGTCGCTTGCACCATACCCGAATCCCAGATCCGTGCTTTCCGTGACTACAACGAGAACTATGCCGACAAGGTGATTGTATTGGAACGGCCTTATACCGACTATGCGATTAATGCGAAAACGGACGAACCGAATGAAATCGTCCGTGTGGTTGATGGCCCGCTTGCCGGCTGCGAAGGCTACATCTGCCGTTTCCACCGGAAAAAGGGGCTGGTGTTTCGTGTTCATGGCATCATGCCGGGCAGCTGGCTGACCGTCACCTACCCCAATGCCTCCGACCTCCATGTCGTCCGACTTCACAATGCCGAGAGAGACCGGTTGTCTATTGGCACGGAGAAAGGACGCGCCGCAGACCTGCTTGTCGGCATCCTGCAAAGCTGTGGTTACGGAGAACGCACACACTCCCTGTTTTATGAACTGATGGAACGTCTTGCCGCCGACCTGTCTTTGGAGGCTCTTTGCAAGCATCTTCAAAAGCAAGGGGAAAAAGCATTGGCTGACCGTCTTGCCAAACTGACCACCCAAGAGGCAGAACTTTTGATCAACCTTGCCCGCTACGAGCATGACACACCCGGATATGTGAAGGAAAACTGGCCACGGATGCTCCTCCGTCCGTTCCTTACACCCACATCGGGTGTCGAGTTGGAAGCAGACAAGAACGAGGTAGAGTTGCAACATAAGGATTATACGGAATTCATCCGCAAGGTAGACATTTCCGAAGAGGTCTATTACCCCAGCAGACAGGAGGACGGAAAAACCGTCACTGCGTATTATGCCCATATCGGCATGAGGGAAGATAATGGAAACCTCGTTCTTTTCACCAACTGGGACGATTTTCTCCGCGAATATTTCCTCACGGCAGGAAAAGCCAACGAGAAATTGGTCTCCGGTAAGGTGCAGAAAGTCCGTAACGGGGCTACCCTTACGGAAACGGAAAAGCTCATTGAGTCTTTCCGCAACTACGCGCCTACTTTATATAAGGTGTTGACGGATCCTGATTCAGCCATCATAGCCGTTTCGGATTTTAAGGTCGGTGAAGAAACACTGAACGTATTGGCCATCCAAGCATCCGCGCAAGACAAAGAGGCGGTAAAGGACAAATTAATTAAAACATGTGTCCACATCTGCACGGAAATCAATACCACCAACCATCTTGCCGTATGGCGCAGGTATTTGCGGACGGTGTGGCTGCATAATTAAGTGTTAAGTATGAGTTATTAGGTGTTAGGTGTGCTATGTCGTTTCATACAAATCACTAATCACCGGATCCGTAGGTGCGGTGCACCCCACGGCTAAGCAGGAGTTCGACTGCAAGCAGTCGTTATGAATACTTCATTATTCATCACTAATAGCTAAAATACCGTGTTCTCGATAGACAAATTTATCTCCGAATGGAAACGCCTTCATCGTCCGTCCATGAACGTGGACGGTGACATGGCTTTCTTTTACGACATCTACGTCAGGCTGCACCGCTTGGTAGAACAAGAAGCGGCGGCGTTCGACGAGCAGCTTATCCTTTCCTTGCTGCTCTATACGGAGAATACCATTGCCATCGGGCTGGACGGCGTTTACGAATACCGTTACCGCAGTGTGGGCAATGTGGTGTTCAACTGGTGCGAAAGTTTGGATATGAGTGCGGAAGCCAACTCGCAAGTGGACAGGCTCGTGTCTGAGGCCGTGGCTAAAGCTTCCAGCAGTTCCCTCCGTGGGTGGATGACGGAATGTGTCTTGTCCGGTGACTTTTCACGCCTGAGCGAAATGCTGACATGGTTTCCACAAGAAGGCCAAGTGATGGGACGCATTTTCCCGGACTTGCGTTTCAGGGAAATGATGTTCCGCAGGCTTACGGGAGACTGGCAGACGGCCCGACAGATGCTGTGGGCAGACCTCGCCTTCAACTGGCGTGACAAGCGCGGCGACTCCTTGGCGGTTACCCTTGCCAAACAGTTTCGTTATGAAACTTCTTTTGTGGAAGCGGAGAAAAAGGCTTTATTGAAAGAAGCGGCAGAAATACTCGATGCCATCCGTTCCGAACGGTTGGACACTTATACGGTCATGGAGAGAACCAACGATTGCACACTCACGTTGCGCCATAGGGACGGCCGTGTATTCCGAAACGTGATTTTCCCAATGCCTGTTCAGGAGGATATACCCAACCGTCACCTCGCCGCCCAACTCGTCACTTACAATAACCAAACATACATAAACGGTGCAGCCGTGTGGCTCAACAAGGAAGCCTTGCCGATATGGGACGGTGAAACCAATTGGAACGACATCGTGAAGAAAGAACAGGATGCCGCCAAGCTCACCTCTTTCACCACCACCTTCGGCAAACAGATAAGCCTTTACGAAGACCTCTACACCGTTCCCAAAGACCCGGAGGAAGCCTATTACGCCGACATGGGCATCTATTTTGACGAACCGAATATCTTTGATTTTTTAGGAGGCCGGCCGAACGGCAAAGTAATCTATATAGGCGGCTGACAGACAATTAAAATCGCAATTAAAAGTGGATAACGACATTCAGAATAATCTACAGACGATAGCCATTCCTCTCTCCGATCCAGATGTAGCAGGAGATGGTTTTATCTCCTACGCCAACTCCCGTGTTGAGAAACTGAGGGATGAGGGACGGTATGATGCCGCCAACAAGTTGAAAATGTATCTCAGGCGGTTCATCGCCTATTTGGGCAAGAACGAAGTGCCGTTCAAGGACTTTGACGCCTTGTTGATGCGCAACTACCACACGTGGTTGAAGAATCAGGAGTTGGGACGCAACACAATTTCCCTCTATATCCGGAATTTGAAGCGGGTGTATCGTCATGCTGTTGATGACGGGCTTGCCGCCGACAGCAATCCGTTTGAAGGCATGGACGTAAGCTACCGTGTCAAAAAAGAAAGGCACGGACTGACGCTCGATGAGGTGAAACGCCTGCGAGATCTTGACCTGAGCGGCGAACCGCAGATGACTGTCTTCGCCCGTGACATCTTCCTGTTCACGGTCTATGCCCGTGGCATGAGAAGCGACGACATTTTCCGGCTGACAAGAAATAACATCAAGGACGGGCAGCTCACCTACCGCCAGCACATCACCGGCAAGGAAATCTCCATTCCCTGGGAACCGGCGTTGCAAGAGATAACGGAACGCTACAAACAGGAAGGCACGCCCCTGCTCTTCCACGTCATCACGGCAAAATCCCCGCGCGAGCAATGGAGACAGTATGACGCTATCCTGCACCGCATCAATTACAGCCTGAAGAAACTGGGCGAAAAGATGGGTCTCGGTTATCCGCTCAACCTCACCGTCGCAAGGCATTCATGGGAGAGCATGACCAAGAGCGTAAGCATAAGCGACCTGTTATAATAATGAAAAATTTAGATGTAAAACAATGATGGCGGCTTTCACGGCTCAAGCCGTTTTGCAACGTTTACCATTGGAAACTGTGACAGCAGCCGCCATTCTAATCATATGGCAAACAACCGTTTTCCGATGAATGTATCGCCGTATGCCGTAGAAAGTGCCTTTGCCTCATGTAGGTGTCTTCATCGCACCACGAAGGCCACTTCATAAAATGGAGACAACAATGGTACTAACAATGCTGATTCAATAGTAGCTTCAATGGCAGCGTGCTACTTAAGTATCTGGAACATTCTCATTCAGATTTTTACGTGTGTATTACAGATGACTAAGATTGACGCTTAAGTGAGCATAACGTTACAAGCAAAGATTGCCTGCGAATTTTACGTGCCAGAATTACGATGAGGCACACATGGCAAAAAGTTCACTTATGAATGTCCTTCAAATGACGGGTAAAGTCAGTGAATGCAATAAAGACCAGTATGAGAACATTGCCATGAAATCACTGATGACACCATCGAAATCACAAATAACGCTCAATAACGCATTTTTATGACAAACACTTCCGCCAACAACAAGCGCATAGCCAAGAACACGCTGCTGCTGTATTTCCGCATGCTGCTGTTGATGGTGGTGTCGCTGTACACCAGCCGCGTTGTGTTGAACGCCCTCGGCGTAGAGGACTTCGGCATTTACAATGTCGTCGGCGGCGTCGTTGCTATGTTCAGCGTCATTTCCGGCTCGTTGTCGGCTGCCATAAGCAGGTTCATAACGTTCGAGCTTGGCAGGGGCGACGGTGCGGGCCTGAAGAAGACATTCTCCGCCGCCGTAACGATACAACTGATATTGTCGCTGGTTATCGTCGTATTGATTGAAACGGCAGGCGTATGGTTCCTTAACGCGAAGATGACGATACCGTCGGACAGGCTTGCGGCTGCCAACTGGGTGCTGCAGTTCTCGATAGTTACGTTTGTCATCAACCTCGTAAGCGTGCCTTACAACGCCACCATCATCGCCCACGAGCGCATGTCGGCCTTTGCCTACATAAGTATCTTTGAGGCCGCCGGCAAGCTCGCCATAGCGTTCCTGATAATGGCGTCTCCGGTTGACAGGCTCGTCTTCTACGCAATACTGATGTGCGCCGTAGCCGTTTCCGTACGCCTGATGTACGGGCGCTACTGCAAGAAGCATTTCTCCGAGTGTACATACAGGTTCAATTGGGACAAGGAGCTTTTAAAACGGATGTTCGGCTTTGCCGGCTGGAATTTCATCGGGGCCTCGTCGGCCGTGTTGCGCGACCAGGGCGGCAACATCGTGATAAACCTTTTCGCCGGTCCCTCCGTCAACGCCGCCCGCGGCATAGCTTTCCAGGTGAATAACGCCATTACCGGTTTCGTGCAGAACTTCATGACGGCCTTGAACCCCCAGATAACCAAGTCATACGCATCGGGCGACATGGAGTATATGATGACGTTGATATACCAAGGCGCGCGCCTGTCGTTTTACATGCTGCTATTATTGTCGCTGCCGGTGCTTGCCAATACGCATTACGTCCTGTCGCTTTGGCTGAAGACGGTGCCGGAGCACGCCGTGCTGTTCGTCCAGCTTACGCTGCTGTTCGCAATGAGCGAGTCGATTTCAAATCCGCTGGTTACGGCCATGCTCGCCACGGGCAGGATACGCAACTACCAGATTGTGGTGGGAGGGCTGCAGATGATGAACCTTCCCGTGTCGTACGTCCTTCTCCGTTGCGGCTGCATACCTGAAACCGTGCTGATTGTGGCGGTCTGCATCTCGCAGTGCTGCCTTGCGGCCCGTCTGCTGATGTTGCGCGGTATGACAGGCCTCTCGGTGAGGAAATACCTGAGAAACGTTTATGCCAACATAATATCCGTAACGGTGGTGGCCGCTGTCGTTCCTTTCGCCGTAGCACTACGTATGGAGGAAACGTTCATCTCGTTCATCATAGTTACGTGCGTAGCCCTGTGCTGCTCGTTCCTGTCGGTGTTTTATGTCGGCTGCAACAGGCGCGAGAGGGATTTCGTAAAGGCGAAAGCAAAGTCGGTGATAAGAAAAATAACTAATAAGTAACATGATAAGGATTACGGACAAGGCAGACTGTTGCGGCTGTACCGCATGTGCCAGCATATGCGCCCACGACGCAATAACGATGAAACCCGACGCCATGGGTTTTCTTTATCCCGAGGTGGACGAGAGCAAATGCGTTGATTGCGGGCTGTGTGAAAAGGTGTGCGCCTTCAACGACAATTATGACACGAGCCTTAACCTGCCTGTGCCGCAGGCTTACGCCGCGCGCCACAAGGACATGCGCGAGGTGGAAACGAGCCGCAGCGGGGCGGCGTTCATCGCCATCTCCGACTATGTGCTTGAGAACGGAGGCGTTGTTTACGGCGCGGGCTATACAGACCATTTCCGTGTAGTTCACAAGCGGGCCGTGACAAAAGAGGAGCGTGACGAATTCAAGGGCAGCAAGTACGTCCAGAGCGATCTGACGGGAGTGTTCCGTCAGGTGAAGAAAGACCTAAAGGACGGTCTGACGGTGCTGTTTTCAGGCACTCCGTGCCAGACGTCGGGACTAAACTCTTATGTGGGCAGGAAGCTGCGTACTAACCTGATACTTGTAGACATCGTGTGCCACGGCGTGCCGGGGCCGTACCTGTGGCGCGACTACATCGCGTATCTGGAAAAGAAACAGGGCGACAGGATCTGCTGGGTGAACTTCCGCGACAAGCAGGAATACGGATGGACTGCGCACCACGAAACGTTTAAATTTGTTAAGGGGGGGGGGTAAAATGAGCTTCACATATCTATTCTATCAACACATAATGTTCCGCCATTCTTGCGGAAAATGCCACTTCACTAACACGAAGCGGCCGAGCGACATCACGATTGCCGACTTTTGGGGATGGGAGAAGACCGCCCCGGATATCAACAAGGACGACAAGGGCGTGTCGCTGATACTTGTGAATACGGAGAAAGGCTGCGAGCTGTTCGATAAAATAAAAGACCGGATGAACGTTGTTCCCGCGAATCTTGAAGACTGCCTGCAGCCGAATCTGAAACACCCGTCTGTCATCCATCCGAAACGCATGGCTTTTGAACGCGACTATCAGCATAAGGGCTTCGAATATGTGATGAAGAAATACGGCAAGGATGACTGGAAAAAGAAAGCACACAAATTGTTAGGAAGAGTAAAAAAGAAGATAAAACAGACTTTGGGATTATGAGAATAGGAATCCTTACATATCATTGCGCCCACAACTACGGTGCAGTGTTGCAGTGCTATGCATTGCAAGAATATTTAAAAAGCTTAGGACACGAAGTTTGCGTGGTGGATTATCGTCCCACCTATCTGAAATACAGTCTTTTTATTTGGTACAACTGGCTGTCATTGAATCCAATTAAGTGTATAAAGAAAATCATCAGACAATTACGTTCTTTTAATTTACAACACCAAAGGCACAAGGCTTTTGAAAAGTTTATACATAAAAGATTGAATGTAAAGTCAATAAATTTGCAGTCTACTCAACATCACATGGATTGTTTTGTTTTTGGCAGTGACCAAATATGGAGAAAGAACGGGAATCAATTCGACCCCATATATTTTGGAGAATTTAAGGCAGCCCAAGGACATAAACTAATCAGTTATGCAGCAAGCATGGGATTAAATAAATTGTCAGAAACCGAAAAAGAACAAATCAGCAAATGGCTGAAAAACTTTTCAACAATAACCGTCAGGGAAACATCACTGAAACAATTGCTTTCACCGCTGACAGACAAGAGAATAGAAGTTGTCGCAGACCCTACATTCCTGTTAAGCCAACAAGAATGGAGAAAAATCGCAAAAGCACCGGATGCCAGCCAACCTTATGTGTTGATTTACCAGGTGATATCCAATCCACTTGCAAATGAAATAGCACGAATCGCAGCCCAAGACCTTAACGCCGAAATAATAGAAATCGCTTCTAAGGTTGATAGCAGACCCAAAAACCATCGCATAGTTTACACAGCCTCACCTGAGGAGTTCTTGGGCTGGATTATGAATGCGCGTTTTGTCGTAACAACGTCTTTTCACGGAGCAGCGTTTTCCATCATTTTTAATAAGGCATTTGTTAGTATCAAACAAAACAAACCATCTGATTTGAGAATTGAATCGTTATTGAATCAATTTCAACTCATTAATCGGTTTATTGATGTTAATAGCATGTACTTGGGCAAACTATTTTTGCCTATAGAAGAATGTAAGTTTGAACATTTTATTGATTTCTCTCAAGAAAGTTTAAAGTCTTCATTATGAACGCTGAATTTGCTATATATTCTTATTGTTCAATACTCGGTTTCTTGTTATTAAGGTCGATTATAAAGTTTAAAGCATTAAATGTTACTATTACTTGCTTCTCTTTATATTTCATTTCAGCTTTAACATCTATCTACTTCTTTTATAATGCAAGTTATGATTATTCTCGAATTACAATAATTCCAATGGCTTATGCACTATGCTGCATTCTGTTAACATTCATACCTATAATGCGATATGATGCGGTAAAGAACAAAATGTTAAGTGACGAAATTGGATGTAATCAATATATTTATTATTTAATACTTTTCTTTTCATTAATATCAATAGAACCTTTCTTAGAAAATATTTTGCATTTACCCTCCGTTCTCCATAATCAAAGTTCTTTGGCAAACATTTATGATGCAAGAGCTGAAGGAGATGCCTCTGACAGTGAATATCTTTCTTGGATCGGAAGAAAATTCTTTTGGATAAATTTTCTATTGAGAGATTTAATTCCCATACTTCTTTTTTATTATATAGCTAAAAGTAAGTATCTTGATAAACGAATTTTATGGGGATTATTTATGGGAATTATGAATCCTATTATTCATAGCTTTGCATTAGGTGGCAGAAGTACAATTATAAATACAACATTTTATCTTATTTTTGTTTACATTCTTTTTAGAACTTATATTGCCAAAGAACGTCAGCATAAAATAGATAAAATATTATCTGTTTCTTTTGGATGTATTGTATTCCTTTTAGCCACTATAACAATAGTAAGATTCGCATCAGCAGAACATTCTGTTGACATTTGGACGTGGGTCTCATTATATACAGGCGAAGGTATTTTAAACTTTTGTGTAGATTTATGGCCATTGGATAAAACAAGTAATGGAGACAATACTTTCTTGTTAATTCGCTACATTTTGGGGCTTACCGACAACATTGATATTGAATCAGTTCGTGCTACGAGAGATGTTTTAGGCGTAAGAAATATGGTTTTTTATACTTTTATTGGAACAATATATTATGACTTTAACAAGCTTGGGACTATTATATATATAATAGTTTTTGTTTTAATATTTTGCAAATCAACAACAATCCATCGGAAAACTGTGAAACTGAGTCAATTAATATATTTGTCAATTCTCGGGAAGCTCATAATGATGGGAGTAATGTTTTATCCTTATACACTGTGGAATGACCAAATATCACTCCTTTTGGTGTTGATTTTCACATGGATTTTATCGATTAAAGAGAATAATGGAAAAAAGAGCAATAATATCAGTTATAGTTCCCGTTTATAATGCTTCACAATATTTGTGTGAATGCATTGAGAGCATATTGTCTCAATCGTTCAGAGATTTTGAGCTGATATTGATTAATGACGGAAGTACAGACAATTCGCTATCTATCTGCAAAAGCTACGAAAGGCAGGACAACAGGATCAAAATCATTAGCGGAGCAAACGGCGGAGTAAGCAAGGCGAGAAATAGAGGGCTGGATGTTGCGAAAGGTGAGTGGATAACCTTTGCTGATGCTGACGATTATTTTTTAGATGATGCGCTTTTGACTCTTTATGAAAGAGCGATGCAGACTGGTACAGATTTGGTTTTAGCCAATGCCTTAAAATTGAAGAATGGAAAATCCAGCGAATTACACCGTTTGAAAAATGAAGTCTTGCCCAACGCGATAATGTCCATCAAGCATTTTGCGCTTTGGGGCTATTTGTTCAATGCGGACATTATCAGAAAGAACCGGTTAAGGTTCATTGACGGATTGGCTTATTCCGAAGACCGCATTTTCATTTACCAAATAGCGCGATACTGCAAGACCATAGCTTTTTGCAACAAGCCAATCTATGTATACCGCATTAACGAAACATCGGCTTGCTCAAGCCAAGACGGAGTAAGGAAAGCCTCCCATCATCTTGATGCGGCTTACCACCTGAATCAATTCGCCCAAATTTATCGAAAAGACGACAAGGTGGTTTATAACTATTTGCATCGGCAAAGCAGACATATTATCCATTTAGGTTTATACCTGTTTGTCGAAACCGGCTTCACATGGGAAAAATTATCTATAATAAAGGGACGGTACAATCAATGGTTTGGTGACGGCATAAAAGTTTCGTTCTTTTTTTACCGTACACTCATAAGTTGTCTATTCACATTTGAGAGACGGAAAATAATAACCTTCAAAAAGTAACGACATGAAATACAGCATAATCACTCCAGTTTATAATCGGGAAGACTGCGTTTCACGATGCATTGAAAGCGTGATGCAGCAAGTTAAAAAATGTAAAACGGTAGGGGTAAATATCGAGCATGTCATTGTTAATGACGGAAGCAAAGACCTTACTGATGAAATATGTCAAGGGTACGCACGATGCAATAATCACATTAAGTACATTTCTTTTGCAGAAAACAAAGGCACCAACGCTGCGCGAAATGCAGCTATAATGACTGCGACTGGAGACTATTGCATTATCCTTGACAGCGATGATTACTTTGACGATAATGCATTACTGACAATAAACCAAACTGTCATCTCCCATTCCGAATACAAACATTTCATGTTCGCCCCCGATGATGTCGATTACAACAAAAGCCCTTTGGCTGGTTGCAAAGAGAAAGAATTGACATATGTTGACTTTCTGAGCGGAAAGATAGCCACAGGATTTATCCACTGTATAAACGCTGACATAATGAAGCGGCATCCGTTTGACGAAAGCGTAAGGATATACGAAGGTGTGTTTTTCTTGTCGTTCTATAAAGAAGCCCAAAGGATGTTGTTTACGAACAAGGTAGTTACAATCCGTGAACGCGGACGCAGTGACAGCGTGACTTTAGATTTCGTAAGAACGAAACGTGTGGTGATAGAACGTGGAATAAAGGCTAACGAAATATTGCTTTCACGGTTTGGGGATGACATGAAGCAAAATGATTGCGCTAAGATGCTTTCAGGTGTTTACATGTCTTTATATGATAACTATTTGCTCTTGGGGCAATATATGAGAATTGCCAACCTCAAAAAGATGTATATAGAGAAATACTCAAATTATATCTATGCTTCACGTAAGCTCAAAATATTGGAAACCTTAACCCATCTCAGGCTTGGAGGATTGTACCGCTGCTTGTTACAGTTTTATCTTGCTATGAGATACAGAGTTTTCAAAGTAAAAATAAGATAAGGATTTATTTAACAATTTTTTAAACCATCGCAAAATAAAAGCAACTTAAATGATACCAAAGATTATTCACTATTGCTGGTTAAGTAATGAAGAAATTCCTGATAATCTTCAAGAATGCATAGACAGTTGGCATAAGCATATGCCGCAGTATAAAATAAAACGATGGACGACACAAAATTTTGATATAAATAGCGTGCCATTGGTTAAGCAAGCATATGCTGCAAAAAAATGGGCTTTTGCAGCAGATTATATACGGCTTTATGCCTTATATACGGAGGGTGGCATATATTTAGATTCTGATGTTATGTTATATGGTGATTTATCGACTTTATTCGATGCTGATTTTGTTTCTGCTGTAGAATACCATCCCACAGTAAATGATAAAAAAACAAATTTAGATTTATTAGACAGTAAATTTAATAGAGTCGGAAATAGTAAAAAAGTATTTGGAATTGGAATACAAGCTGCAATTTTAGTATCTTGTCAAGGACATCCTTTATTAAAAAAATGTATGGATTTCTATTTAAATTATTCATTAGATGATTTATTAAGAGAGCGTTTAACAGCACCAACTGTATTGGCATATAATGCTGAAAGTTATGGATACACATATCAAAATATGGAACAAAGGCTGAAAGAATCCATACATCTCTATTCTACTAAAATAATAAGCAATTTTGACCAAAAGAATAAATATAGTTTAGCCGTTCATTGTTGTGCTGGCAGTTGGTTGAAACAAACGCGATATCGTAGACTGACTAAAAAGCTAAATAGATATAAAATATATCGATTTGTCAGGGATTGTATAAAAAAAGCATTATGATACCTAACATCACCTATACCCTCCGTCACGACCTCTGCCTTGGCTGTGGCATCTGTCAATCTGCCTGCCCTTCCAATGCCATCTGCATAATGGTCAGAGAGGGGCGTTTCATCCCCCAAGTAGATGAGACGAAATGTAAGAACGATAAGGGATGCCATCGTTGCCACGATGTCTGTCCCGGTTTAGGCGTTGACTTGACACGCATTGCCAAAGAACAAACAATTGCCGATGATGGTGTAAAGGCCGACAAATGGGTTGGACGCTATCTGAAATGTTTCACCGGGCATAGTAATGACGAAGATATACGTTACCATTGCGCCAGTGGAGGCATGGTGAGCCAGTTTTTGATATTTCTGCTTGAAAAGGGGTATATAAATGGTGCTGTGGTTACAGCTTTTGACCCGACAAATGAATTGTTGGTACGTTCGTACATAGCGCACAACCGTGACGAAGTGTTGCAGGCAAAAAGCAGCAAGTATGCACCGGTGTCTTTGCACGGAATGGCTCAAGCTATCAAGCAGGACAATGGAACACGCTATGTCATTGTTGGTTTGCCCTGTCATATTCAAGGCTTTCGTAAGTTGGAGGCCGTTGACAGAAAATTCAGAGAAAAGATAGCCGGATACTTCGCTATCTACTGCTCTTCCGGTCGGACTTTTTATCTTACTGAGCATGTCTTTAAAGAGCGTGGCATCCGTAAAGAAGATTTGACTTATTTTGCATACCGTGACGAGGGCTGTCTCGGTTCTCTCGTTGCGAAGCAACAACGCGGTATCAGGGTTGCCAATAGTAACTCTGAAACCGCTCTTTATAAAGAAAACGAAGTCTATAAAGAGCGGTATCAGAGTTACTATCATCCACTAAGAAGTTTCTTTATTCCAAGACGCTGCCTCTTTTGCATTGATCATTACGGAGAATTGGGAGATGTATGTTTCGGCGACATCCACATCAAACCTTACATGGATGATAAGATTGGAGTCAATTCATTGGTTGTGAGAAAGCAAGAATGGCTTGATTTGCTGGAGGAAGCACAATCGGAAGGATTCATTACCTTGGATGAGATTCCGGTGGAAACCCTGAATGCCTCACAACAGATGGCAGGGAAAAAGAAAGGCCGCAACGAACGGTTTATCGTATTAAACAAGCGTCTTGGCCGTGTAATGCCGGAATATGATGTGCCACTTCCGGATAAAACCGGACTAAAAACGGTTCTTGATTATTTGCAAAATCGTGCCCAGCAATTCTTGGGACGGCACAAAAGCCTCTGGTGGCTGGTAAGCAAACTAAAAAAGGACACTTCGCACTATGAATAAAATAGGAATACGGATAGGGACTCTAATCTTAACCTTTCTACTCTCCTATCCGTTGATGTCAATGGCTCAACCTCATTGCGTACGCAAGCTGACCAAAGAAACACAATCATGGTTGCAACGCCTGTATCAAGCAGCAAAAGAACATAAACCTTATTATAGCCAGTTTGACCAATATCCTGCGCGAAACCAGCGCACGCTTCAATCAACTTACACACGAAAGACAGGTGTGGATTTATTCATCTACGGACTGGATTTCTATTACGCTTCCGGTACTTGGTTTACGCCGTCTTATAAAGAAAAATGCCGAAACAATTTGGTTGCCATTGTAAAAGAAGCCTGGCACAAGCACAAAGCCATCCCTTGTTTTTCATGGCATCTGGAAAATCCATACGTTCCAACAGGATTCAACAACTATATGGGTTGCCGTTACCGGTATAGTGTGGAGGGATATCCTGCATCGCATCGCTATGTGGTGAAGGAAATTCTGGAAGAGAAAGGGGATTCCTGTGGCTTTGGAAGCTATGGCAAGCAGAACAATCCGAAAGGTTATAAGAATCCTGCGGAATGGTTTGATGCCCGTTGCCGGGAAGTGGCTGGGATTATCCGTGAATTGAAGGACGAGGATGGCCGTCCCATTCCGATTATTTTCCGACTGTGGCATGAGTGTGAAGACAGTTGGCAATGGTGGGGAAAGAGTTATGTAAGCCCGGAAGATTATATCCGTTTTTTTCAACTGACAGTGGATAAAATCGAGAAATACACACAGACACGCAATGTGATTTACGCTTACAGTCCAGATCGCTATTGGAAGGATGAGCAGGATTTCATGCTCCGTTATCCTGGAGACAAGTATGTGGAGCTGATAGGTTTTGATGATTATTCCATAGGCAGCGATTCTGCAGCCCTACAAGCTACCATACGCCGCGCAAAAATAGTGAGTAGGCTATCGGAACAACATAAGAAAGTTGCCGCCCTGTTTGAAACGGCAAACTCAAATGAAGCTACAAGCGACAGATTCTTCAGCGATTTCTTTCAACCGATTATTGGAGCGGACGGTGTGAACTTCGGACTGGTCCAGCTGTGGTCTACAGGGAAACTCAACACAGAGAAAGAAATAGCCGACAGGACACGATTCCTGAAAAGCGGGTTGGTTAAAGTTATTGATCAATAAAAGCATAATGGATAAGAAGAAAAAAATCGGATGTGTCATCGCTTATACGGAAGGACACAACAATTATGGCACTTCGTTGCAAGGATACGCCATGTTGAAGAAAATCCAGCAACTGGGATGTAAGGTGGAAGTGATACATTATGTAAAACGTCTTTCTGCCTTCCAAAAACTAAGATTTGTAGTGAATGCCATACGTGCGGGGGAATGGAAAAACATTGCCGCCCGATTGACAAGAAAAAAAACACTCAAAAAATATCCGCAATATGCGGCAGGCATAGCTGAACGCACAAAGGCCGTGAATGCCTATAAAGCCAAAAAGCTATTGCCGCTGTTCCACACTTATGAGGGCTACAATGCCCTGCATGAAGGGTCGCTTCAGTATGATGCGGTGGTGGTAGGCAGCGACCAAGTGTGGACTCCAATGAGCTTACCCAACAAATTCTTCAATCTGCTGTTTGTTGATGACAGTGTACGCAAGGTGGCTTACGCAAGCAGTTTTGGTGTGTCAGAGATACCGTCCTTTCAGCGTAAAGCTACAGGGGCGTATCTTGACCGTTTTTATAAAATCGGTGTACGTGAAGAGCGGGGAAAAGAAATTGTAGAGGAGCTGTCTCATCAGAAAGCGACGGTAGTGGCTGATCCAACCTTATTGCTTACACGGGAAGAATGGGAAACGGAAATATCAGATGCCCGCCCCCATGAGAGTGAGCCGTATATCTTTTGCTACTTCTTAGGTACGAACCAGAACGCACGTCAGGCAGCCATCAGGCTAAAAAAACAGACAGGTTATCGGATCATCACCATCCGTCATATGGACGAATATGTACCTGAAGATGAACAGTTTGGTGATGAAGCTCCGTATCATGTGGATCCGAATGACTTTGTGAAATACATCAGCCAAGCGGCATACGTATGCACCGATTCATTCCATTGCACGGTGTTTTCCATCTTGTTCCATCGGCAGTTTATGACGTTTTATCGGTTTGCTGAACGAAGCAAGACTGGACGAAACTCACGAATTGACAGTTTATTTAAAATTCTTGGATTGCAAGACAGATTGTATGCTGGAAACATATCTGCTATTGACAATTCAATATCCTATGATAAAGTAGACGAAAAACTGAAAAGTCTAAGGGAAGATTCTCTCGAATTTCTGAAAAACAGCCTAAAATAACAACTGGCATCTAAATATTTTTCATACAATGATTCATGTCCTAATGTGTGCCTCCTCTCTGAAAGTGAAAGGAGGTATGGTTTCTGTTGTGAAGAACTATTTGGGCTATCGGAATTGGGGCAATGTGAAAATCACGTTCATTCCGACCCACATAGAAACCAACAAATATCTGTTGATGGCTTATTTTTCCATAGCCTATATCCGCATCCTTTGCTTAGCATTATTGGGGAAAATAGACATTGCCCATCTGCATGTGGCCGAACGGGGCAGTTTTTACCGCAAAGCATTTATCTTGCAGACGCTGAAACGGCTCGGAATAAAAGTCATATTGCATCACCATGGTGCTGAGTTTGACTTGTTCTACAACGGACTTTCAGACAAGCGGAAAGAATATGTCAATAAGATATTGCGCATGGCAGACTTGAACATTGTATTGAGTCAACGGCTTGTGCAAATGATAAAGGGGAAGTCGCCCGAAGCGAAAGTGGAAGTGTTATACAATGCAGTCAATGTTCCTCAAACAAATCCATACAACCTGGAATCGCATAATGTACTTTTCTTAGGCAGATTGGGAAAACGTAAAGGCGCGTATGATTTGCTTGAGGCAATAAAAAACTTGGATGGAGTTTTGCCAAGCAATGTGAAATTTTATCTCTGTGGTGATGGAGAAGTGGAAGAAGTGAAAAAGAAAGTACAGGAAATGAGAATCACACATCGGATAGCCCATATAGGCTGGACAGACGGCCAACAGAAGGAAAACTTTATGGCGCAAAGCATGATGAACGTGTTGCCATCCTATAATGAAGGATTGCCCATGACAATTCTTGAAACAATGGCACATGGTATTCCCAATATCAGTACATCCATCGCTTCTATTCCGGAAGTATTACATGACGGGGAAAACGGTTTTTTGATTACTCCAGGAGATACAGCCACTCTTTACGACCGTATCTTATGCTTGAACACTGATAAACAGCTACGGTTGGAACTCAGCAAGAAATCTTATGAACTTATAAAGAATTCCTTTTCTTTAGATGTGAATATAGCGAAGCTAAAAGGAATATACAGAAGAATCTTAAACCATTCAGACCAATGAAGAAACTGGATGTAATAAATTTCCTGCGCGGCTACTCCATCTTCACCATCGTGTTCATGCACTTGATGCAAAGCTATTCGTTACCTTCTTGGGCGATGAAAGCCACATCATTCGGAGGTGCGGGCGTACATGTGTTTATCTTGTGCAGTGGTTTTGGCCTGTATCTCTCTTACCTGAACAGACCTTTAGGTTATAAGGATTTCCTGCGGAAACGATTTGGTCGGATTTATTGGCCGATGGCGATTGTCTGTATGGTGACAGCGGCATGGATGCTGTATCAAGGGAAAGAAATCCTGATGCCGCTGTTTGGCAACCTTTTCCTCTTCAAGATGTTTGTGCCGGAGCTGGAGAGTTCCATGGGCGGACAGATGTGGTTCATATCCACCATCATCCAATTCTACATTGCTTGGCCTCTGATTGTAAGGTTAATAAATATTAACGGGGGGGGTGCTGGATTGCTCTCTTCATCAGCCTGTCATGGGCAACAATCGTAGGCATCATGGGATTGAGTGAGGAACGGGTGTGGAACAGTTTCTTCTTACAATATCTGTGGGAGTTTTGTTTGGGCATGAAATTAGCCGAAATCTATAGGAAACGTCCGACAGCTTTAAGCATTCCGAAATGGAGATGTTTGCTTCCTGTTTGCCTCATTGCCATGGCATTGACCGGCGTAATGGGATGGGCTGGTTTTCCGTGGAGACTTTACAATGACATTCCTTCCCTTATCGGATATACGACCTTGGCTCTGATGGTTTATAAAGCAGGGGTAGGTTTTATAAACCATTATTTCAGTTACACAAACAGGTTCTCTTACGAATGGTATCTGGTGCATATATTGGTCTTTCAAGTGGTGATGTCGTTAACGAAAAACAAAATGTCACCCTCCTCGGAAATCGTATTGTGCTTACTGCTTTCTTATGTGATAGCCATAGGCTATGCCCGATTTTTTGTTAAGAAAAGAATATAATGATTATATCGCATGAAAAATAATAAATCAAAAATCTGCCTTGTCAGTTCCTGTGGAGGTCATTTCATGGAATTGATGCAACTGCTTCCATCGGTGCAGGGTAAGAAATATTACATTATTACTGAAAAGAATGTCGCATCAACCGGAGCGGTAAAGAAGCATCCACATCATTACTTGGTGCAGCAAGAACGTGGAGGAATTAGTTTCATTTTTAAGTTCGGATGGAACATTCTCCTTTCATTCATCTATTTTGTAATGGAAAGGCCGACTACAGTAATCACTACGGGCGCAGGTGCGTCATATCCTACCTGCCTGTTCGCACGGCTGTTCAAGCGACGGATTATTTATGTGGAGAGTTTTGCCAAGCTGGACAGTGAATCGGTTACGGGCAAGATGGTCTATCCGTTTGCTGACTATTTCTTCGTGCAGTGGCCGGAAATGAAGAAGGTCTATCCAAAAGCAATTTATAGCGGAAGCGTATATTGATTGTTTTGGTGACTTCTCGGTAAGGTCACTTTCGTTCTTTGACTTATTGGAATTATGGACAAGATTAAGTTGTTTGTCCCATTGGGAACGCAGAAGTTCCCATTTGGGCGTATAATCACGGCGTTAAACCAGTTGGTAGATCGAGGCAAATATAAAGCTGACGAGATAGTGATGCAATCCGCACTTTATCCAGTAGAACCAAAGTTCACACATTTCGGGCTGATTCCCCACGAGGATTTCGACCGTTATATGCAAGAAGCTGAGGTGGTGGTTACTCATAGTGGTGTAAACTCCATTATATCTTGTATGGAAATGGGCAAACCATTGGTCGTTTGTCCCCGTCTGCATGAATACAATGAGCATGTGGACAACCATCAGATGGAAATAGCCACGCTCATGCATGACAAGTATGACGTACTGATATGTACGGATATGAAGGAATTGCCGGAACTGATAGAAAAGGCCAAGACTCACAAGTATAAGCCGTGGGTCAGCCACAGGACGGAATTGTTGGAAGCAATACGCGGGTTGATAATATGACATTTTTCAACAACGATAGTAATGGCATTAAAAAGATGCATAGCATTAGTCATTGGAAATAGTCATTATGATGAAGACTATTACAAAGATCTTGCGAATCCCCTGAATGAGGCAGACGCAATGGCACGTGTTTTCTCAAAGTTGAAATGTGAAGTCCTTCTTGGAAAGGATTTAACTCATAAGGAATATGTTACCATCTTTGATTGCTTTTTACAAAAGATACAAGACGCAAAAACTGATGCCGCTATAATTTACTTTGCTGGACACGGATTGAATATAAATGCCCAAGATTGTCTGATAATGAAAGACACGCCTCCCTACGAAATGGGAAAAGTCGGGATTATTGACTTATCAGTTTCTATAAACAAAATATGCCAAAACCTTAATGCTGTTGGAGACCAACTGAACATCATCATTGTTGATGCATGTAGAAATGATTCGAACCAAACCGTCCGTGGATTGGCTTCAACGCAAGAGGCTTCACTATTCGGGATGGGAACAACAAGCCATTTGCCTTACCAGACATTCATAGCCTATTCAACGTCAGTAGGTGGAACTGCATCGGATGGTAATGCAACCGATGGACATAGCCTTTATACAAAGACCTTGCTGGAAAATATTGAAGAGGAGAATCTACCTATTGAGTCATTGTTCAAAAGGGTAAGAAACAAGGTTTATAGAGGATATGACAATCTCCAACTTCCATGGGAGTATTCCTGCCTGACGGAAGAGTTTTGTTTCAATTATGGTCAGTTGAATCCCTATTTCGACAAACCATATTCGGAAGCTGCTTATAATGACGGGACGTATGTTTCTCAGGATGACTACGTGAATGAAATAATAACTGGATTGAAAAGTTATACTTACGATGTGCAAAATACGGCTGTCGGCAAATTACGCAGAATCTACAAAATAATAACAGATACAAACAATTTATTTGTAATAGGCCGCAATTTGCTGCAAGCAGCAGATGGTGGCGCATTCGAATGCAAAAAAGAGATTTCATACGCAAATCTACGAAAATACACATGGCAAGGTGAAAATCATGTCTTGAATGGCATTTTGTATGAAATGTATTTTGATAAATCCAATCAGTTCAGGGATTCAGTAAAAGGAATAAATATGTTAGATGACATAGCAAACATTTTGGCATATTCCGAATTCAAGAATGCACGCAAGTTCATTCAAATTTCACTATCCGAGTATAAGGACAGACTTTATTATATCCCAGGAAGTTCGGAACGATGCATTGTAACTGTAAAACTTAGTTCTTCTTACATGAATATGTTTGATGAAAATGTATGGAACATCAACTCAATTCTTATAAAGGGTAAGGAGATACAAGATTCAATACCATTTAATCGTGAAATTGATTCCATAGAATTACGAAGTTATATTCAGCAAGCGATAGCAACCCCATTATTGTATTTGCAAATACGTTATTCAGAAAATATAAATGAAGGCAACCTTTTTATAAACAGTCATTCGTCTATAACGGACATATCATAAAATCTATAAAACGGAGAGTCAGTAATACATAAAAAACGCTGAACATAAAAACAAAGACTCTCCATGAAATATTATTGCTTAATCATTCTATTGTGTTGCGCTTCAATGAAACTATTCGGGCAACACCTTTACGGCACGACTGGCCTGCTTTATGCTCCTACTGCCGAAATGCAAAAAGACAAAACCTTTATGATTGGTGGAAGTATGATAGACCATAACATCTATCGCAGTAGTTATTGGAGCCAATCCAAGGAATACAATTCTTATACCTTCAATTATTACGTAAGCGTCCAAAACTGACGTATTGTTCTAATAAATGCCAATGCCTACCTTTGTGCTGTAATCATAAAAATGAAACATTATGTACAGCAGTGAAGATTTTGAACGATTGTTCATCCGTTACAAATGCGAGGCTTATCCCAAGGGTGAGAGCATCCAGACGTTCTGCCTGAAGAACAAGGTACCTTATAACCTGTTTGAGAAATGGTACAAGGATACACGTCACAAGGTTGTGGAAGTGGATGTTGCCGGTCGTCCGTCACCAGTTGAAGCGGACAAGCAGGAAAACAAAGTCATTGTTCCGCAACAAACAAAAGAGCCATCCCCGAAAGTTCGCATTCTGGTGGACCTGCGCGTCAGCAACGGCCTGCGCCTTCGCCAAGGGAACTTAAGCTACGGGCAGTTGAGGCGTCTCGTGGAGAAATTGGAGGGCCTATGTTGAGCATCAGCGAACTCGGCAGGTTCTATTACCTGCGCAATTTCCATGACATGCGATGCAAGTATGCAAGGGTGCTGTCAGTCATACGCCAGCAGATGGACAGGGAACCACAGGCCGGCGAAGTTTACATCATGATGTCGAAGGACTTGCAGACGGTACGCCTTTACAGCTACGAGAGGCACTCGTGCAGCCTTTACGAGAAGCGTTTCGACAAGGGCTACAAGTTCATGAGAGTGTCCAATGATGGGAATCGCAAGGTGTTTTCGATAAGCTGGGACGATGTGGTGGTATTACTCGGCTCTACAGTTGTTAAAACGTTGAATATCAAATAATTACATCTATTTTTCTTGGCCATGTCAGATATTTTTATTATCTTTGCATAAGATAGGAGGCGGCTCGGCACAGCCAAACTTGAAAACTCAGTTTTCGTTTGTCTCTGCACTCACCTTTCGCTATCTTTGTATGGTAATGTAAGTATCGGCACGGCCAATGGAAGACAATGAATTCATATTAGAATCAGCCCGCAACCTGAAGCGTTGGGAGGAGACTCCCGGAGGGGTGGCTGACGACTATGCCGATATGAACAGGGACGAATTAATCAAGCTCATATTCTATTTGCGGGAGCGCCTTGAAGAGGCGGATTTCGCCCGTAAGGAAAGCGACAGGCGCATATCAGAATTGACGGACAAGGTTTCGGAACTCACGGAACAGCTCCGCAAGGGCAACGATACTGCAACAGCAATGGCGGTCCAAATGTCCGAACTGTTAAAGCAGCTCAGGGAAAAGGACGGTAAGATAGCCGAGCTGCAAAGCACGGTCAAGGTCGGTCGCAGGCATCTGTTCGACCGCAAGTCGCAGAAAGGCACAAGTAACAGGGACAAGGAAAACCGCCAGACACCGCACACGGACGTGGAGGACGACTTTGACGGCACGCCCGAGTCACTGCCCAAGAATCTAGACTTGGACGTGAACACAGAAGCCCCCGGCTCAGACAGCCACCCCCCTGCTCCTCAAAAGGAGTGCAGGCTTTACCGTCTTGGCTATACCTACCGTACGATGGACGCGGACAACCACGTGTTCCACAAGAGCGACCTGGGCAAGCTGCCCGAAGGGTCTGTCGTGATAAGGACGTATCCGAGGTACACGTACGACCAGAAGACGGTCATCACCGAGCATGCGCATGAGATAGTCGTCTACAGGGCCAAGGACGGCAATGTCCTATGCGGCTACTTCCCCATGGACAGCGAGAAGGACGAGCCTGTAATAGAAAGCGTCCCGGGCACCCACGCCACCCCCGACATGATGGCCTACCTCGTGTTCGACCGCTTCTTCCTCGACACTCCCGTCTACAGGGAGACTGCACGCCTGCTGCAGGAAAGGATGCGGGTGTCGAGGCAGACCATAACGAACTGGCTAGAGAAGGGTTCCCAGCTCTTCAAGGGAGTCATAGAATACCTGAAAAACAACTGTCTGGATAAAGACTCCGTGGTGAACTGTGACGAGACATGGTGCCGTGTGAAGGTGGCGGGCAAGTTTCGCAAGCGCTATATATGGTGTCTTGTGAACCGGCTGGCGAGAGTTGCCATATATTGCTACGAGGACGGCTCACGCGGACGCAAGGCACTGAAAGGAATACTTGAAGGCAGTGAACTCCGCGCCCTGCAGACGGACGGCTACAATGTGTACCTGTACCTCGATGACGAGATGCTGTACATCGACCACGTGTGCTGCATGGCGCATGTGAGGGCGAAGTTCAAGTACGCCGCCGAGATAGAACACGACGTGAACGCCCGGAAGTTCCTCGAATACATCGGAAAGCTATATGCGCTGGAGAAGAGGTATATTGAACTGAAGCTCTCTCCGGAAGAGATAAGGCGGCGGAGGAACTCACCTGAGACAACAGAAATAATAATAGGGATGCGAAGCCTGCTCGATCTGATGAAATCCGGAAACGCGCCGAGGCGCGGAAGCCTGATGGAGAAGGCGGTCAGTTACCTCGACCGTTTCTGGAACCAGGTTTTCCTTTACAGGAAAGACGGGAACTACACGATAGACAACAGCCTGGCGGAACGGTGCATCCGACCGCTGGCGAACGGGAGGAAGAACTCGCTTTTCTTCGGCAGCCACAAGATGGCGCGCGTCAGCGCGGCCTACCACTCCATCGTGTCCACCTGCAAGCTGCAGGGGTACTCGATTCTGGAATACCTCAAGAAATTCTTTACTGAAATAGTCGCAGGCAACCGCGACTATGGAAGACTTATGCCTTCGACCATCGGCATAAGTGCAAACAAATTATAAATATCAACAGAATTTTAATCTTATTTTAGATGTACCGCCGGAAAATCAGGGGGTACGTCAGAATTGGACGCTTACAATTATTACTTGAACATCACCATCTTCCCGTGGCTGGAAGTGGCCTATACCTGCACCTTGGTCAAAGGCGTACACGGCAGCAACTACTGGCCGCAACAGACATGGGCAAGTTCACCAATCAAGACCGTTCTTTCCACTTCCGTCTGCGTGCATGGAAGGAGGGCTGGTGGAAGTCATGGACACCGCAAATCGTGTTAGGAGCCAATGACCCCGGAAGTCATGAAAGTTCAGGCGGAGGCAATATCACTTTTGACAATGCGGACGAGAACACCAATCACCTGACCCGTTTCTACCTGGCAGCGACTAAGCATTTCACCTTCCAACAATGGGGAACTTTAGGCGTACACGCCTCCGTCATCCAGTTCGACGGTTTGGACTTAGACAATGACCACGGTATAACTGTTGGCGTAAACTACCGCTTCAAGCGTCCGCAGGACGGCTTCTGGAACAAGGCGTTCAACGGATTGAACGTGAAGGGAGAATATTATGACAGTATGTGGAGCGTCGGTGCGAACTATTCCATATGGAAAGACCGGATCAACGTAGTAGCCGCATTGTATGACGGACAATATTGGTCGGTGGGGATGTATTTCAAAGTGTGTTTGAAATAATTCTATAATTTAGTACAAATGGACAAGTATTGCTTTAGGAAAGGCGATATTGTGAAACTCAGTAATGAGTGTTTAGAAATGATTAGCAGGAAAAGGATTTTCTCACAAAATCTTTTCCGCATAATGGAAGTAGATGGACTTTCCGCAAAGGTTTCATCGGGTGATATTGACGTGCAATTCCATGTAAAAGACATCTTGCCTGTAAAGATAGACGGCGTGGAGGACAGGGATATTTACTATGACCCTGTAGTAACAGCAAGTGTGGTGGGAATAAGTCAAGAAATGCCAGTCTTCAAAAGAGACAGGGGTGAATATTACCTAAATGCTTTGAAAAGGTCATTCAATGATGAACATGTATCATACTACGATATAATTCGTTCAAAGAACTTGAGTTTTGTGCATGAAATTCAACAACAAATTCCAAAGCTGAGAAATGACCTGAAAATACACTATCACATTACAGGTTTGTTCTCAGGTTCACGTCCATTAGGACGATTGGGAGATTTGACATTAGTGATGACTTACACCACTTATACGAAAATGCATAATATTCAGGCGGATATTGATGGCAAAGTGGCCATATATGTAAAAGGCGTAATAAAAGAGAATGAAGATGTCGCTTCTCTTTTTGACAAAGAGAGATTTAAGTATGTGGTAGTATGTAGCGATAAAAGAATGGCGAGGTATATTGTTTTCTTGATGAACTCGCCTATTGGCAAACTTCTTTTAATCAGAGATTTTAAGAACAATAGACTAAATGGAACAACTAACGTGGAGACAATCAAAAAGATGCCGGTCTATTATATAGAGAAATTTAACGCATCTTGTCTCTGCGTTCAGGACATAATTAATTGTCTCAAGTCGATAAAGAGGAATCCGGGTATAATAGACGTTAAGAGCTTGAATCCCTATCTTAGCTTCTTTGAAAGGTTGAGAAGTGCGATGGTGTTGGAGATGATGTTACCGCAATTTTTCCAAAGGAGAAATTTGAAGATATTGGATTCATGGAAAAATGAGGTTGATAAACTGAATGGCGAAGTGAAAGAACCGATGAACGACATAGGTAAATTTGCTGAGTTCCTTTCAAAATTGATTAATAGCTTGATGACTAAAGGTAATGAACTGACGGAAAACATGATGAAGCTGAAGTTATACACTAAAGAACTTCTGAATGCAGCTAATAAAAAAATGAAAGAAGAAAAATGAGTTGGAGAATAGACAAGATAAAGGTAAAGAACTTCAAATTCTTCAATGAAGAGTTTGTGTTTGCGCCCCAAGGAAAGAATGTGCTGCTATATGGAGAAAATGGGGCTGGAAAAAGTTCCCTATATTGGAGTGTGTACACCCATTATCAAGCGTATGCCAAGGAACAAGAGGAAGCACAGAAGTATTTTAGAGCTGAACATCCACAGAACTTACGCAACAGGTTTGCAGGGCAGGATGAAGACTCCTATATCAGAATGTGTTTTTCAAATGGGACTGGTACGATAAAAGATATTGAAGACTCTTGTAACTGCTACTACAATGATGATGCAGACACGAGGAGCTTCATGAGGAAAACGGCTATGGCAAGTGACTTCATGAACTATAAATTTCTCTCGTCATTGTTTGATTTCAAGAATAGTGAGGCCAATGAAGTGTTCCCGTTATTTGAGAAAGAAGTGTTGCCGTATATTGAGCTTGAAGAATCTCTACGTATGGTGGATGGAACAAACACAGACATCAATAACGCAGGAGAATGGTGGGAATATATTAAAGGAACTTATGAAGTAATACCAACAAGCGATAGGACTGGAAAGTTTGACCAAAGGACACCGGAATACAAATTGTACAAAGAACAGATAGAGCGATTCAACAAACTGCTTGGTGAAAAACTACTTTGGATAATCCATAGAGCGAATGCCATAATTGCAAATGAATTTGAACAAGGGTGCCAAGTGAACTTGGAATATACCAATGCTTCTTTCAACAACAGGGTGGCCAAGAGGAGATTCGATGGGGAGCTGCACAAGCCAAAGGTTTATTTAAAAGCAAGTATGAAGTCTGACCATTTGGTTGATACATCTGTTATTGAACATCCGAAATCATTCTTTAATGAAGCCAAGATTACGTGTATGGCTTTAGCCTTGCGATTGTCGATTTTAGAAAATCATCCAGCACCAGTAGATGCGGTGTCCACCTTATTTGTTGATGACCTGCTGATAAGTTTGGATATGTCTATCCGCAGAGAAGTAATCAGAATATTATTGTCATATGTAGATAATCGTCAGGTTTTCATTTTCACACACGATAGAGCTTTTTTCCATTTAGTTTGGGAAGAGATAGAACTAAGCGGCAAGAAAGAAGGATGGAAGAAATTCGAGCTTTATATAAAAGATGGGAATATCCCCAAACCACACCTGATTCTCAACAAATCGCCTTTGGAGGAAGCGGAAATGCATCTGCAACACAGGGAGATGGCTGCAAGCGTAAACGCTGCAAGAAGAGCTGCGGAGAAAGAATTGAAAAGATTACTGCCCGTCAATATGGTGTTGAATGCCAATACTCAGACTTACCAATCGAACTTAAACAGCATGATTCAGTGCTTTGTCAGTTTGGCAAAGGATATGAACTTGGACGGTGTGGCACCTCACTTGAATGGTGAACGAAAACTTTTACTCAACCCATTCTCGCATGATGACATCTATACACCATTCTATAGAAACGAGCTGGAAATGACCATTCGGGATATTAAGAATTTGTCAAAGATGACAGGCGGTGTTGTGGTAGATTATCAAGATGTAAGAAGCAAAGAGTTTTGTATAAAAATGGACAAAGACGGAGTATCTTATGAAATAGTCCTTACATTCAATGAACGCTTATACAGATACGAATATGAGGGAAATGTGTATTACAATAGAGCCAAAGTGAATGTTATGTCTTCTACTGTTGATGGTATAGGCTGCAAGGAATGGGGCTTGAGGACATTGTACAAGAAGACTTGTCAAAAAATCTACGGTGGAACTCATGCAGCTCCATCATTAGTGGATTGCTTGACCGACAGGATTACGGGGAAGAAGATTTTATGAGGCAATAAGCACGAAGTCCGTGAGGTCTAAGAAGAATAATGAATAAGTTATTGACTTGTATTCTATCATGTTGCGTAAATACCAACATAACATAAAGCAATCTCTTATTTCTGAATGGGAAAAGCACAATAGCATTATGGTGCAAATGCCCACGGGAACTGGAAAGACACACCTGCTTGCTTCGGTAATTTATGACCATTTGAAAGAAGGGCAATACCAATGCGTGTGGATTGTCGCCCACCGTCGGGAACTGGTGGAGCAGATTGAGGAAACGGTGGCACGGTATGGCATGAAGCCCAAAAACGGAGTTGTCAAAGTGTTGTCCATCCAGTGGCTGTCAAGGCATTGGGAGGACGTGAAGGGTGATAATCCGAACCTGATTGTGATAGACGAAGCCCATCATGCACTGGCGGAAACCTACAATGAATTGTGGGTGCGCTATCCGGAAGCGAAGAAATTAGGCATGACTGCCACACCCTGCCGGCTAAACCGCAAGGGGTTCACGGACTTGTTTGACACGCTGATAATATCAGACAGCATCGCGGACTTCATTCGTCAAGGGTGGCTCTCGGCTTTTGACTACGTGTCCATCCGTCTGGGCAGTGAAGACCAGCGGTTGATAGACTGTTTGGAGAAACGGGGCGCAGACGGGGACTTTCAGGTGAAGGAAATGGATGCCGTGCTGAACAGACGGCCGAGCATCGAGCGACTGTATGAAAGCGTGCGGCAATATGCCAACGGAAAGAAAGGCATCGTGTATGCTGTCAGCATCAGCCACGCACGGAACATCGCCGAATACTATAATAATAAAGGTGTGAATGCCGTCGCTATTGACAGCAAGACGCCTGCCAAGCTGCGCAAGCAAATGGTGGAGGACTTCAGACAGGGTAAGATTCAAGTGCTGGTGAACGTGGATGTGTTCAGCGAGGGCTTCGATTGCCCGGACGTGGAGTTTGTGCAAATGGCTCGGCCTACCCTTTCGCTTGCAAAATATCTGCAACAAGTAGGACGGGGACTGCGCAAGACGGACGGCAAGGAAACCTGCATGTTGATAGACAACGTGGGGCTGTACCGTCTGTTCGGGTTACCAACCGCTTACCGGGACTGGCAGGCCATGTTCGAGGGACGATTGGCAGGAAAAGGCTATCCAACCGCAAACGCGAGGAATGTTTCCTGTATGGCTGCCGGGCAAGAGAAAGACGAGGCATTGAATGCGGATGGTTTGCTGGAGACGATTGTATCGCACAGACAGTTGATGGATTACCTGCAAAGCGGTTCTTCCCTGTTTGATAATAACGCTTCGCAAGCAGAAGCCCTGAAACCATATAAAGACCGTCAAAGCGGGCTTTGGGGATTGAAGCAAGGACAGACCATTACCGCCAAAGCGCAATACCGCACCGTATTTGACGTGAAAGACAATTGGGCAGCCGTAAGATTCGAAGACAACCGGGTCGGCATCGTGGATGGGAACGGGAACATACGGATGAAACTCAACCGATACCGCTACATGAAATTCCTGCCGGACGACATTGGTGCCATGACGGACAATACCGGACATACATTCTACATCGACTTGAAAACATCCAAGCTGTATAACGGGAAACCGGAAGTGCTGAAATATGGGAGGATTGAGATGCTGAGGGTCGGAATGGTGTATTACAGCCGTACCAAGCATGTCTATAAGAGTCCGTTGGGAATAAACAGCTTTGACTTGGTGCCACGGGGCTTCTATTTGCGGATTTATACTGGTCTGGCTGACAACTGTAAGTTCAGGCACATAGACAGCGAGGATGCTTTCCTTCATCAGGATTGTGTGTGCATCCTGGCGGATGACGAAGAAGAATACTATGGATTCTGCGGCGAACTGGCAGACGGCAGCATCGTGATTACGGACGGAAAGGGAAATTACTACCATGCCATGGACGGCAAGGAAAAGCAATACATCGCCTGTGAGCACCCAAAGACACAAGACGAGGATTTTGACGTGGCGGTGTCACGACTGAAAGCGGAAGCTGAGGCGAGAGCCGCCAAGATGAGAGAGAACCTCCAACGGGAAAAAGAAAAGAAACAGCAGACGCGGCTGGCCCAAATACAAGATGTCGTTCCGTTCCAATCGGGATTGAAATGGGGGCTGAGAGCAGGCAGCCGCGTCATCGTGCCGCCCATTTACCGCAGCATACAGAACCCCGTGGGCAACTATTGTGTCGTGGAAACCAATCCCCGTCAATGGGGCATCATCAGGCTGGACGGCAAGGTGGTGGTAGAGGCACGGTACACGAATGTGGAGATAAGCAATGGCGGGACAGCCCGGTTGACCGTCTTCCCTGGCATAACAAAGACGGTGAATTTAAAATAGTCCTGAAGTTTGCCTGTTGTTTTTTGCGGACTTGTAGTGGATGCCATTCCCTATTCCTTATCATGAAGGAATGAGGAATGGCATTTTGTTTCGAAATATCTTTAAGAAAAGTGGCAAAATACAAGCAGGATTTCTTGCATAAATGGAAAAGATTGTTTAACTTAGTAGTCTAATAATCAAAGGTATGGAGTACATTGTATTACTGGCTTTTGCCTATATTCTTTTGAGATTGTGCGGGAAAATGCTAAGACATTTCCTATCGCCGGAGACAACCGCTTTCTGGTTGGTTGTCATCGGGTTGTGCCTGTTCGGGTTGGAATGGGCCGGATTATTGTTGATAGCGTGGCGGTACATTGTGATACCGATTGGAATTTATTATGAGAGGCATCCGGGGCGCAGGTATAACAGGAAAAGCCATGGAAATTCAAATATCAACCGGGCGGTCATGTGGCTGATACCCGTATTCTGGCCGTTCCTGATAGCAAGGATGTTCTTGTCGGGAAAGACCTATAAGCCGGGGATGAATGAATATGACTACGAGCAGTTCTTAAAAGGAAATGGAAAGTAAGCTCAGCCGATTGTCAGACGTGCCAATGCTTCTTCACGGGTTTCCTTAATCAACTGAAGCAAGATGGCCGGGTCAATGTGCTTCTTGCCGTATTTGGCGGTGATGTGCAAGTGCGGACCGGTACTACGCCCCGTGTTGCCACTGATAGCCACTACTTCTCCTGGTAAGACCTGTGCGCCTTTCTTTGCCAATGTCTTTGAAAGATGGCAATAGCTGACAGTGTAGTCACCGTGACGGAGGACAATGTAATTGCCAGAACGCTTATCAGAAGATACTTTTATGACCTCGCCAGGCATCATGGCATAGACCTCCTCGCTGTTTGCCCGCAAGTCCAACCCTTTGTGGTTGCTACGTTTGCCTGTAAAAGGATCTTTGCGCCTTCCAAAAGGTGAAGTGACTATGATTTTCTTCAAAGGGTAAGACACGCTCATATAACAGCCTATCCAATGGCTCCGCATTTCATCTGACTGTTTCCCTGCAATCGAAGTAAAGGAAACAAGTTTGTCTGCTTCTCCATCTCTGGGGAGGCATTTTGTTTCTGTAGGCTCGGCCACTCCCTGCATTTTGTACAGTGGCTTGCTATATGCAATGGTATGGAACTGTGCTTGTAAGGACAAGCAACAGAATGATAAAGTGAGTAATAGCCATGACTTTTTCATGGCACAAAAGTAATATGTAGATGCGTATAAAGGGAAGAATTGCAATGAGAATGGTCATATTATAAGATTTTATAGGGAATCAGACCTACGAATCAGACTTAGAGTGTCTATAAAGTCAAGGCTGACCGAGGAAGTGCAACCCGACTATGTGGTGTTGACGTTACCCATCGGCAAGCCCCATCAAGAAAGACCCATCAAGAAAACCCATCAAGAAGGACTTGATGAGAGCGTTAATATTGGATTTCTGCAAAGAGCCCAAAAACTTTTTGGAAATAATGAATTTGCTCAATTTGAAAGACAGGGTAAACTTCAAGCGAGTGTATATTTCTCCCTTGATTGCGGAAGGTTTGCTGTCAATGACAGACCCCGACACCCCAACTAGCAGAAACCAAATGTATGTGGCAACCAAGACTGAAAAGTCCTAATTGCACCTGTAAACATAACCACTTATACCCGAATGGGGCTTCCAAGGCACGTTCATGCCGGGAAGCCCCATTCTTCGTTTTGAGTATGATTGATAGTATGATTTTTCTCTTTAGCTATAAATAACCCAAAATCTGAGCATTTTTCTTCCCGGCTTTTACTTGGCTTCATTCTACCGCCTTACATTTGTCCAAGTGTAACAACTATAATTTGGACGAATGAACAGATACAAATTCTCGGAAGAGGAAGTACCCTATGGTACTCTCGAACAATTCGGGCTGACAAGGGAGATGGTTGGTGACCTGCCGGTGGATGTACTGCAAGCCATCCTTTCAGGCCGCCGCTCACCCGTTTTGCCCATCCGTGCGGATGATTCGGAAGGCAACACCATCCATGCAAGAACTCGCTTCTCGTTGGTGCGGCGTGAGGACGGCACAGCCGACGTGCTGTTTTACCCAGTACTGGTAGAAAGCCGCCTAGAGCGGTTCAGTGATGAACAAAAGCAACGCCTGTTGGAAGGAAAGGCGGTCATCGCACCGATGCATGGCGACAATGCTACCCCTGTACAGGCATTTCACCAGATAGATTCCGGCACGAAGCAAATCCTTTCCGTTCCCACACCCGTCATCGGACGCAACCTGCAAATCATAGCTGATGAATTCCATCTTTCTACAGCGGAAATCAACTGCCTGCAAGTGGGTGAACCGCTGACCGTGGCGGAAGGTGACGAACTGATGACCATCGGCATTAACCTGAACGAGCCGACAGGTGTCTTGGTGTGCGTGGGTGACGGCGTACAATGGAAACAAGAAGCGAAACGCGAGTGGGACAAGTATAACTTCGGCTGTTTCGGCTGCTGGGTGGCAGACGGCAAGGGTGGTCTTGACTATGTGCATGAGGACGACTACAACGAAGAAATGTGGAACGAGTTGAAGCGGAGCAGCCAGCGCAGGATGCAGAACGCCAACACTCCCAAAATGTAAGGCATCATGGCAAAGGAAGAATACTATCCGGAAGAGACCCTCGTGGAAAAGGTGCAAAGCGGTGAGTACGGTTGGAAAGACTATGTATGGTACCATTCGAGGGAGTGGAGAACGGAATACGAAAAGTACTGCCGCCTGCGTGACCTGCCAATGGACGACGACACCGCCTTGCGCTTCCTCGACATGAAGCAGGAGGAGATGGAAACGGCACTCGCCTACGGCGATGCCTGATGAGCGTATAACCGCATGACAACAATATGAAATGAGCATACGAAAGAACACTAACCCACGCCCTTTGGAACTGCCGCCGGAGATGCGAGACCTGCTGGCCCGCAACGGCATGAGGGGGCATATAGCAGGAAGCAGCGAGGGTTTTGTCCTGATTGTGCAGGGACATGATTCCCCGTTGCTTTCCTATCCCATCACCGAAAAACAGCTGCAAGCACTGACCGACTGGGGTACGAATTACGCAAACCGAAAGTGCTATAACACCTTCGCAAGTATTGTGGCAGCGGACTTCGACCTGCCCAGGGATTTCGTACACGCACGGAATGCCAACGGACGGGTGGCCATGGGCTTACACGGCTACCGTATCGGCGCTGGTGAATACGGACGATTAGGCCGGGCGAATCCCATGCACCGCCACCCATGGGGAGCGTGGTTTCTCGGTTGGACACCCCGGCAGCAGGACGGCTTCCACCTGCGGCGCATAGGCGGCAACCTCTATTTTCCCGACGCACCGATAGTGCCCAACCGCCCCGACGGACGCATGAAACCCGGAGAACTGCAAAGCGGCGGTTATGGTTTCTACTATAAGGGGCAACCCACCACAACAGTAGCCGGACAGGATGTGTTGGAGGAACTGGAAACGGTCATCACACCTTTGCAACCCAGGCCACGACCCACCGAACCGGCCAAGCCTTACCACACGCTCATCACTTCCCCCGTCTATTTCACCAACGAGAAATGGCAGGAATGCTTAGCGAGCCACGGCATACTCATAGATTCCGAGCGCAAGACGCTGACCATACAGTCTTCCTCCGTCTCTGCCGATTTGCAGTATGACCTGAAAGACGAGGAATTGGCAGCTTTGACTAACAACTCTGCACAGGATGTGCCGGTGGAAAAACGGCTGGAAATCATTAATGGCATCATCAAGGAGGATTTTTCCGCACCTATCACAATGGACATGTTGAATAGTGACAAGATGATTGCCATCGAACTGCATCCGGCGGTCAAGGAAGACTTGGACCGCCAGCTTTCCCAAGTGGGGCAAATAGAGCAAGGCGGGCAAGGGCAATATGTCAATGAAGGCCTGTCCGTAGAGCCTGAAGAAAGGGTACTGCCAAAGGGAACGGTGGTGATGGACGGTAACGACCTCGCCTACATCAACCCGGACAAGGGCTGGTTCCGAGAGGGCCGGCATGGACGGGAGGTGACCGTGGACGAGATACGGGTAGAACCCACCGAAACTGAGGGCAAGTACCGCATGACCGCCGTCATAGACGGCGAAGCCGTGAGCCACGAAATCACCCAGAAGCAATATGACAAGTTCATGGCCATTGATGACTACCACCGCCTAAAACTGTTTTCCAAGATATTCGGGGAAGTGGACATGAAGTCGAGGGACAACGTGCCGTTGGGAACGAAAATTGGGGCGGCTTTGTTGGCGGGCGTAGCCGTCATGGGCGAACTGGGCCGTGGACCACGCCCCGACATTTACCTGGAAAGGCATGGCCCTCCACCGCCTCCCCGGTGTTACTTCAAGCCCGGAGTGGACACCCCTATGGACGTGGCGGCACGCAATTATGAAGCAGCCGTGAACACGGAACGGATGCAGCATGAAATGAGACATGGAATGTGATTCAACGAAGAGCGAAAAATTAAGAATGAAGAATTGAGAACCAATCATGGCAGAACTGACTTACGAGGATTACAAGAGGAGGCTGAGCATACAGGAACTGTTGGTGGACTCAGGCTATCGGCTGAACCGCCGTGACGGCCTGCGCTATCCGTCTTATGTGCGCATTGACAGAGATGGGCGGCGTGTGCGAGGAGACAAGTTCATCGTCACGGCCAACGGCTTCTGTTGTTTCCAGCCGCCCGAACGCAAGAATTACAATGTCATTTCCTTCATCAAGGAACATCCCCACTTCTTTGCCGAATACACTCCGGGGATGTCCGCCGACCGGTTGGTCAACCTCGTATGCCGCCGTCTGTTGAACGAGCCGCAAGAAATCCGTGAAACAAGGATATTCAACCCTGGCAAGGAGGGCAAACCGTTTGACATGGATGAATACGACCTGCAAGCCTTCTGCATGGACGATTGGGAGAGCCAGAAAAAGTTTTATCCCTATTTCAAGAACCGGGGCATTGACCTTGACACCCAACGCGCCTTTTGCAGTCATTTCTTCCTTGCCTCCAAGCACCGGACGGACGGCAAGGTATTTACCAACCTCGCTTTTCCATTGTCACTGCCCGCATGGCCGGGCAAACAGATTGTCGGCTTGGAAGAACGCAGCCGCCCCAATGCCGAGGGCAAGACCGCCTACAAGGGCATGGCGGCAGGGAGCAACGCCACCAAGGGAATGTGGATAGCCCAGCTGAACAGCCACCGCAGTGATGTCGGTTTCAACATCCCGTTGTCAGGCGTGAAAGACGTGTACTGGTTTGAGAGTGCCTTCGATGCGATGGCGTTCTACCAAATCGAAAAGAAGGAAACTGTGGCATACGCCGACTTGGGAAACGCCGTATTCGTTTCCACGGGAGGCACGCCGAGCATCAGGCAGTTTGCCGGGATGCAGGAACAGACCCCTGATGCCAACCACCACCTCTGCTTCGACCGCGACCAGGCGGGACAGCTCTATGCCGTGAACTTCGCCTTGCAGATGAACGGACGGGTATTCAACTCACACATGACGAAGAAAGACACCTTGGTGGTGACTGACCTAACCGGGAAATACGGAAGGACGGAACTGGACGTTCGCACATTTGACTTTGAAGCTATTTGCAAGGAACTTGGCTTGGAGAAAGGACGCATTGACTACCGTCCACCCAGCGAGGGCTACAAGGACTGGAACGACCAACTTATAGGCAAACGGATGGATGAGGATAAGGAACAAGAAAATACGGAAGAACGACAAACCCGATTCAGACGATGACACAAACTACTTCACAACAGCCATTTACGCGACCCGACACCCTGCAACTGCGGCCACGGACGTTGCAGTTTTTTATCGACAACCTGCCGTTGCTGACGCTCGACCTGTGCGGTTACGCTTGTGCCGGGATGGACGGAATGCTGTTCAAGGGATTGTTGCTTTGGTTGTCAGTGGCCATGTCGTTGGTCTTGGCTTACCGTTTTATCTACCTCAAACGCATGATTTACCGCATTACGGACGAACAACTGATATACGAGCACGGGGTGATTACCCGGAGCAGCGATTATGTGGAACTATACCGGGTGGTGGATTTCGCCGAGAGGAGCAACCTGCTGCAACAGCTTTGCGGACTGAAAACCGTGAGCGTCCATTCGGGCGACCGCACCACGCCCCGGCTTGACATCATCGGCATGGACATGAACAATGACCTGGTGCCTGTCATCCGTGGACGGGTGGAATTGAACAAACGGAGAAAGGGAATCTATGAAATCACGAACCGTTAAGATACTGGCTATTGTATTTGCCTTGTGCTTCCGTATCAGTGTACAAGCGCAATACGTGCAGACCAATCCTTTGGAATGGCTGGCCCTGGCGGAAGGCAACGAGGCCATCAACGGCCAGACACAAGACCAGATAGAGGGGCAGACCAAGACGGCGGTCTTGCAAAACACCATAGCCGCCGAGTTCAACCGTATCCACGAATGGGAGCGGAAGTACAGCGATTACCTGCAGACGGTGGAAGGTTATGCCTCCTCCTTGAAAGCAGCCACCACCCTGTATGAGGACGGGGTGCGCATCTTCATCACCCTCGGTAAGCTGCGCAAGGCCGTTACCAGTAATCCGCAGGGCATTGTCGCCACGATGAGTATGAACAACCTCTACATTGAAACGGCTACGGAATTGGTTTCAGTTTATACGCTGCTCAGGAATGCCGTGGCCACAGGAGGCCTGCAGAATATGCAGACCGGGGCGGAACGGAGCGAAACCCTCTGGGCTTTGTCCGACAGGTTGGACGCTTTCAGCAAGAAACTGCACTTGTTGCATCTGAGTATACGCTACTATACGATGACCGATGTATGGAACAATGTTACCGCCGGGATGATAGACAGGAGCAACGGGGAAGTTGCCCATGCCGCCTTGGACAGATGGCGAAGGGCGGCAAGGACTATCCAATGAAGAATGAAAAATGATGAATGAAGAATTAAGAATGGCAGGGATAATGAGACACATCGTGATAATGGGCTTGCTGCTTGTTTGCTCGTTGCAATTAAAGGCACAAATCGACCCGACCCTGGCCGGGATGGTGTACCTCTATACCGAAAAGGCGGAAGACCAGTTGAAAGCACAGGAGCGGGCGATGCTGATGCAGACCACCGGGCATATCTGGACACGGGAGGAAGTGGAAGGCACGACGGACATCCAACGGAAGTTCAACGACTACCTCGATTCTTTCCGCGACATCATCAGCTATGCGGCACAGATATACGGCTTCTACCACGAGGTAGGCAAACTGGCCGAAAATATGGGGAGCCTGAACGACCAATTGCGCAGCCATGCGGGAAACGCCATTGCTGTGGCACTCACCCCGAACCGCAACCGCATCTACCAAGAGCTGATATTGGGCAGCGTGGAAATCGTGAACGACATCCGGCAAGTATGCCTGAGTGACACCAAGATGACCGAGAAGCAACGGATAGAATTGGTGTTCGGCATCCGGCCAAAGCTGAAAGCGATGAACCGGAAACTGCGCCATTTGACATTGGCGGTGAAATACACCTCGCTGGCCGATGTGTGGGCGACCATCGATGAAGGGGCAAGGCCGCAGAAAGCGGACAAGGCGGAAATAGCCCGTGCCGCCATGCGCAGATGGAGAAGAAACGGAGATTTATAAACGGATGGAAACAACTACAAAATAAGTATAGGATATGGCAGGATGGGCAAGAATACTGGGTTTTGGCAAAAAACTGGTCAACAACTCCGCCACCCGCTCATTAGGCGGTGCGGTAGTGCATCCCCAACGCACCCTAGCCGGATTAGGCCATGCCACCAAAACGGCTGTTGTCGGAGGCGGCATGGGCTACCTTGCGTGGGAGAACATCGTGAACGACAAGCCGGTGGTACGCACCGTGGCCGACGTGCTGGTCGGCGAGGGAGCAGTGGACAAGGGCATGGAGATGGCAGGGGAAGCCGCCGAAAAAGTGGAACAGGCTGTTGACCGGGCAGGTGAAGCACTACAAGGGGTAAAGGAGGGCGTTTCTACCATGAACCAGACATGGGGAGGCATCGGAACATTCTTAGGCAACCTGACCGGTGGGAACGGCTTGGATATGTTCGGCAATTTCTTCTCCAACTTGGGGAAAGGAAACGTGTCGGGCTTGGGAATGCTCGGCTTGGTGGCTTCCGCCTTGTTGGTGTTCGGACGTTTCGGCTGGTTAGGCAAGATCGGCGGCCTCCTGCTAGGCATGATGCTGATTGGCAACAACTCCAAGGTGGAACGGATGCAACCAGCAACACAAAACCCGGAAGAAGCGCAGGAACGGCAGGGAGGAAGGAGAAGATAAATTAAGAATTAGAAATGGAGAATTGAATTGGCAATGACAGGAAATATGAGTTATACGCAAGAGATGAACCTCGCATCGCGAAGCGGCTATTGCATGCCGTTCGAGGAACGCGACGGGGAAGTGAGGCTGGCCTTGGGTTACGGAGAACAGACCCATCCCAAGACCGGCGGGAAATTCTTCCATCACGGTGTGGATTTCGCCACGAACCGCTACCTGTTGGCAGCTGTGGCAGACGGCATCGTGAGCGGTATCGGGAGCAACTCCACGCACGGGTTGTCCTTGACGACACGCTACGGCAAGTACGAAGTGACATACGCCCACTTGGCAAGGGCGATGGCCCCATTCGGAGCCAAGGTGAAAGCCGGCAACATTCTGGCCATCAGCGGAAACCTGTTACATATGGAGGTAAGGTACGACGGTGAGGAAATCAATCCCATAGACTTCCTGACCATGCTGTACGGCAACCTGAAAATGATGCGGCAACAAGGACATACCGGGATGCCCGATTTTGAGACCATCGAAATGGACATCCCCACAGACTATGACGATGACCAGGATGAGGTGGAGGAACTGATGCTGCGCTTCTACCCGGACTACCTGTCGGAAATAGGACGCGGGTTGTACCGTGTGCCGGAGCATACCGCCCAGTCCTTGCGTAACATCTTCTCACTCTCGGCCGTCCGTAACTATTTCTACGAGGTGATACCCTCATTGGCCAACCCGCTCGGCATCGGCAATCGCTCCATGCCCATCGCCGCCAAGGTGCAGAACCTGTTGATAAGCGACTTTCTGGACTATTTGGCGTTCCGTCACGGGGTGTTCCTCTCCACGTTGGACGGAAACGGTAAAAAAAAAGACTTGACGAAGCGGTAGCCGCCATCGGCGTCACCGACCCGCTGGCGGATTTAGAGATTGACGTGCGCAGTTTCGACATACCCAGATTAGTGACCGTCTATCCCGACCGCGCCGGACTGAGGTGGTGGACGAAGGCCTGGTTCAACAACAAAGAGGACGGGGAAGCCTCGGTGGAAATCAACCGGCAGACGGCGGTGGGCTTCATTCGCGATGAGATAGCCAAGGACGCGATGCTGGAGAAATACTACCCTAAGCAGATGGAGGCCTGCCGCCACGCAATAGAACAGACAAGAGAACAACTGATGAAACAACTGAACATCACATGAGCAATGGAATACGACATGACGGACGGTTCGCCGAGGTGGAATACTGCCTGCAAAGTTACTTCGACACTTATATGGTGGCTGTCATGCAGGACGTAAAGGACTACATCGGAAAGAAAAAGGCTGAGGAGACAAGCGAATACGCCATGAGTCCGGCAGGACTGCTGGGCAGTCTTGCAAACGGAACCACAGGAATGCCCGACAACACGCTCCGACACCTGCGGCTCACGGGAGAATGGAACAGCAAGACCGCCGAGGATTATATGGAGATGTGCAGGGAAAGGATTGCCGGAAACGAGGACATCGCCTCCGACCTTACCCTGCTTGCCGGGGAATGGCGCAATGCGGTCGTGACCGAGATAGGCAGGGAACGGTATGACAGCCTCTCTGCCCGATTAGGGGGCGACCTGGCTTTCGCCTATGTGGACTACCGCATGGAACAGCTGATGATAGACCACATGGTGGCCGAGCGGATGCCCAAGTCATCGGTGGAATACGTGCTGCGCAAGGGTATGGAGGGCAGCCTGTTCGGTTTCGCCGACTCCCTGATGAAATCTCCCCTGCAACAGGAAATCGACGCAAGAAGCGAAGCCGCCTACAAGCCGTCCAAAGGAGAAAGGGCAGCCGGACGTGGCGTTTCCCTCGTGGCGGATGCCGCAGCCACGGGCGGCATCACCTCATGGACAGCACTGGCGGGGACTTTGGGGCTGGAAGCTGTTTCCTACGGTGTGGAACGGTATATCGACGGCGATAAAGAAGGAGGCGTAAAAGTGCCGACCGTGGAAGAGTGCATCAGTCGTGGCGTGTTCGGTGCGGAAGGCAACGTGTTCACGGGCTTCCGCCAAAAAGGGAAGCAAATCGTTTCCTACGAGAATGACTATGTGCTTTCCGTCAACAGCCGGCTGGTAAAGCCCATGGGCATCCTCACGGAAAAACCGTTATGGGCGGATTATTCGGAACAATACAAACTACCCCATATGGATCTGAAATCATTTATCCCGGAAAACAAGCGCGATGACGAACGCTACAAGGACGTGCCAATGATTGTCGCGCCTGGGCATGAGGAGGAATACCTCCGGACCTTGGTCGAACAGGAAGAAGCGCAGAAGAAGAAAACGGAAGCCGTGCAATCGGAAAGCGAAGGACAACACACTGGACAACAACCGCAACAGGAACAAACACCGGAAAGCGACCAGAACGAAAACCAGCAACAGACCAATGAGAGCGGTTGGGATTCCTTTCTGAGGACATTCGGGTTGGACGGGCTGGACGGCGTGGGCAAGAACCTGGGCTATGTGGTTTCCATGCTCCCCGATGTGCTGATAGGCTTGTTCACCGGTCATACGAAATCTTTCGGGGTAAAGGACAGTCTGTTGCCCGTCGCTTCCATATTGCTGGGCATGTTCGTCCGTAATCCCTTGCTGAAAATGGTATTGATAGGCATGGGCGGCTTGAACCTGCTCAACAAGGCCGGGCAAGAAGCTCTTGACAAGCAAGAAGAAACACCTGCCAGACAGCTATACAAGCCTTATCCCGATGAACAACTGAACGCAAGGCTCGCCAATCCCGTGCTTCAAGGCGACCACCTCTTTATGGAAATCGACGGTGTGCCGTGCAGCGTCCTGTTGCCACACAATGCCGCCGAAGCCTGCCGGGAGGGGGCATTGCCGATCAATACCCTTGCCAATGCCGTGTTGGCCAAGCATGAGCAAACCAAGCGGATAGCCCAAGGGAACTTTCGTGCCTCGGAGCAGGCATTGGAGGAAGGCAGGGAAAGGACATTTGGTATCAAGTAACAACATTATCTGAAAAAAATGAGCAAGAATAAAAGTCCTCAAGAGAAAGCCGCAGTGGAAAGAGAAAAGGAACTGCTGTCAGGCGCATTAAACGGAGCGGCAAGCAGCGGCGGCTACTGGCTGAACGCTTCGGGCAGGACGGCTCCCATGTTTTACCCGAAAGGCCCTGAAGTTAGTCCGTTCAACGCTCTCATACTCGCTATGCACACCGACCGTGGAGGTTACAAGACCGCCCGTTATTTCTCGTTCAACGAGGCCAAGAAATACGGACAAGCAGTGCTGCAAGGTGAAAAAGGTGTGCCCTTCCATTGGTACAAATGGGAGAAGTATGTTAACCGCAACGACCCGAACGACACGATGTCGAGGGAGGATTACCTCCGGATGGACAAGGAAGAGCGGAAACAATACAAAGGAGTGCGCAACCGGGAGATACGCATCCTGTTCAACGTGGACCAGACCACGCTGCCCGATTCCAATCCCGAAACCTACCGTGCCCTGCTGGAGAGCCATGGCGGCATCAACGACCGGGGCAACCTCAAGGCGGAAGAGCGGCAGTTGCGGAACGCCGTCAACCATTTCGTGGCGCATGTCAAGGAAAACCTCGTGCCTATCCGCAAGGACGGCACAGGCATACCCCGTTACGACACCGCCAAGGATGCCGTCTATATGCCAGACCAAAAGCATTTTGCCTCTTACCCCGACTATGTGCAGGAATTGGTGCGCCAAGTGGCAGGTGCCACCGGGCATCAGCAACGTCTTGCCCGTGAAGGCATGGTGATGCAAGGCGGCAAGGCACCTTCGGAAGATGCCGTGAAATATGAACGACTGGTGGCTGAACTCGCCGCTGGCGTGAAGATGACGGAGTTCGGTCTGCCGGCCAAGATGTCAGCGGAGAACCTGCCTTTGGTGGAATACTGGACGAAGGAACTGCACGAGAACCCCATATTGCTGGAAGCCATCGAAACGGACGTGAACAATGCCGTGGAGGTGATGCGCAAGGCGGAGCGTGGCGAGAAGATAGAATACGCGGCCTTGCGGGATCACAAACGCACCACCGAACTACGCGAGAAACAGAAGCCGCAAGTAGATTCAAGGGAGAGCGCCATCCTGCTCGACATCATCCGTAAGGGAGGCATGGGCGTGGACAGCCGCAATTTCGCCTCTCCCGCCGAGAAACAGGGCTTCATGGAAAAGTTTAGTCTGGGCTTTTATGACAAAAAGGTGGAAGAAGCATTGTCGAGGGTACGTGACGAAGACCCCGAAGTGGTGGAAATCGCCTTTACCGAAGCCGCCAATTACGGCACCCAGATGGCGGAGTCCTGCAAGGAGTACATTCCTGCCGAGTGGAATACCAAAGGCAGCTATGCGGTGTCTGACAGCTTGAAGGGGATACCCGACCGCTCCACCAAGGAGATGGTCATCGTGCGCGACAAGCAGACGGGCCTCGTGGATGTCGTGCTGCCTGGCGGGGCGTTGGAAGGTGGCCATGTGGTCTTGCCCGACGGTGACAAACGTCCGTACAGCCTGACACCGGACGAGGTGATGAGTGCCCAAGAACGGTCGGAACGCGGGGCAAAGGCGGTGACGAACAACCTGCCCGGCTTCTCCAAGCCACGCATCGAGAGTGCCTTGCGGGCGCAAGGCGCTGCATTCGTCCGTTTCTTTAACAAGGACGGCTTACTGGGTTTCCGTCCCGATGACAGCTACTTTGAGGGCAAGGAGGTAACTACGGCCAAATTAGAGGGCAAGGAACTGCGGACACTTTCGCACATCGACGTGTCCGAGGCGGTGAAAAACGCGACCACCGTGCAGTTCGACCGCATACAGATGCTGCGTGACGATGACGGGCGGTGGGCGTTGTACCTTAAACCACAGGGAGAGGCGTCATTCAGCGTCTATCCCGACAAGGAGGATGTCAACCGTTTCTTCACCACCATCAAGCAAGGGCAACAGGATGCGTCCGCCGAAGTCCGCCGCAGCTTGGCCAATAAATACTACGCCTTGGCGCAGAATAAGCCGGAACTGAAAACGGACTTGTTCGCTGGTCACACCGAGAATGCCGACCTGTCAAGGATTAAAAGAGTGAATATTTTCCGCACTAAGGACGAGCGCATCCTCTGCGCCCCGGTCATTGATGGCGTGGAGAAGGTACAGCCGAGGCTGGTGACGCCCCAACAGTGGCAACGGATGTGGGCGGCGGAGGATATGGCCGAATACAAAACTAATCTGGCAGGCATGCTCTTTGCCGATGTGTTGCAACAGGCAAACGCGCAAATCCAGTCACAGGAATCCAAACAAGGAGAACAAACCAACATGGCATCTGAGGCCACCGCCAAAGGACACTCTTTCACCCCGTCCATGCAGGAACAGTTCGGCCAACTTAAATCCAAACACCCCGATGCTTTGCTGCTGTTCCGGACTGGCGACAACTATATGGCCTACAAGGAGGATGCACAGACCGCCTCACGGATATTGGAACTTGATGTGGAACAGGGAGATAAGGCGGATACCGTTTCATTCCCCTTCGTGGATTTGGACACCCATCTTCCCAAACTTATCCGTGCAGGGCAACGGGTAGCAATTTGTGACCAATTGGAAGAATCCAAGCAAACGGTAAGCCATGAGAATGAGGCACGTGTGGGGCGTGGGAGATAACAGGGATTATTGACAATCAAAAGATTCAAATATGGGTAAAAGCAAGAACGAAATATATGCGGAGCAATACGCCAAATGTGCGATGGAGCAGATGCGCCGCTACGGAATACCGGCCTCCGTGACACTGGCGCAGGGCATATTGGAAAGCAGTAACGGCGAAAGCACTTTGGCAAAGAAAGAGAACAACCATTTCGGCATCAAGGCCACGCAAGGCTGGTTGGACGGTGGTGGCAGGTATGGCTTGTATACAGATGACAAACCCAATGAGAAGTTTTGCAGCTATGACAGCGTGGCCGATTCCTACGAACACCATTCCCGTTTCCTGGCAGAGAACAAACGGTATGCCGGATGTTTCAAGTTGCAAGCCGATGACTACAAGGGCTGGGCGAAAGGGTTGGAACAGGCGGGATATGCCACGGGAGGCAACTACGCTGCCTCGCTCATTGGCATCATCGAGCGGAACGGGCTTGACAAGTACGACCGCATGGTAATGGAAGAGATGCAAGCACAAGGCCGGACACCTGGCGAGGACAGGGAAAGCCACCTTACCGAAGAGGGCAAAGGTTATGCCTTTCCATTGGAACGTTTGGAGTTTCTGTTGGTGACTGCGCCGTTCGGCGGACAACGCAGCATCACCCTGCAAACAGACCATGAAGCCGTTTTAGCCACGGAAGACAATGGCAAGGTGGTGGCGGTGGACACCGGTAAATCACTGACGGTAGAGTATGCACGGACAGACGGCACCACCTATCAGGTCAGCTACCAAGACTTGGCAAACACGAATGCCAAAGTGGGCGATACGGTAAACGCCGGACAGCAGGTAGGCGTGTCGGGGGAAAACCTTCAATTCGGTGTGGTGCAAATCTCCACGGACGGCAGCAGGCGTAACATCGATCCTGCAGCATACTTGGCCGATGTCGCCCAAAAGGGGAACATCAACCTGCAACTGATGTATGAAGGCAAGGACTTGATGGAAAAATACAAGGCTGCTGATGGTGCGGCCAACAACACAACCCTGTCACCGGAAGAATGGATGAAAAAGTTGCTTTGCTCGGAGGACAGCGGTGCACGTCTTGGCTACGGCACTGATCCCGTAGTGGAGATGGCCATTACGATGTTCACTTCGCTCATGGCATTGGCCATGCAGATTGACAACAAGGATGAACAGATGAAAGTGGCCACCGAAGCGGCCTTGGGCAAGCGCATCGACCTTTCGGCATTGCTGCCCGCCTGCAAGGAATGCGTGTTGGAGATACAGGACGGCGGCCGCCCCTTCTTGCATATGGACAATGGCAACGGAATCTTCTCGCACGAACTGACCGCATCGGAGATGAACCGCCTTTCCCTTGTCCTTTCCGATACGGGTACCACGGCAGAGCAGAAACGCATCCAAGTGGCGGCGATAGTGAACAGCATCGCCCTTTCCGGCCAAGTGGCACAGAACTATGAGCAGGGAATGGAACAACACAATGGTCAAGGCGAGAACCTGCAAATCAGATAAAAGACAGAATAGCGAAATAACGAATACATCACCAATAAAGGATAACAATTATGATCAAATGCAATGTGACAATCAACGGCACGGTCAGCCGGGCGGCGACGGTGCGGACCAACAGCGAGGGACAATCGTTTATCTGCTTTACCGTCAAGGCAACCATTCCCGCCAAGTCGGGTGCGGGCAAGCAAGTGGAAATCTCCGTATCAATGGACGGAGGAGAAACAGATGCCACCTCGTATGCCGTGGGTGCAAGGGTGGAAATGCAGGGTACGCTTACTTTCCGTAAGCGCAGCGACAACCTATACTTGAATTTCCATGCCGAAGCAGTGGATTTTGCCCCTGTATCCGACAAGGACAGCATAACGGGCGACATTGAATTTCGCGGCACTATCGGCAAGCAGGTGGAGGAAAAGACCGACAAGAAAGGCGGCAAGTATCTTGTATTCTCGGCTTTCAGCACCGAGAAAGACGGAGAAGCCTTCGCTTTCACTTGGGTGCGTTTCATCCGTTTCTCGGCAGAGCGGGAGACTTTCCTTGCACCTAAGACGGGTATAACAGCCAAGGGCAAGCTAGAATTGTCAGCCTACCTTGACAAGCTCAACATCGCTTGCCGGGTGGAAGAGTTGGCTGAATGGGTAAAAAAGGATAATAACTATCAAACCCAGGAATAAGCATGGCAAAGAGGAATGATTACCACAGGGATGGTCCGTCAGCCGAAGACCGGGCGTTGGAACGTTTCACGGAACTGATGATCGAGAAGATTTCCACCCTGCAAAAGGACTGGTCGAAACCCTGGTTCACGGCGGGCATGATGAAATGGCCGAAGAACCTTTCGGGCAGGGAGTACAACGGGATGAATGCTCTGATGTTGGCATTGGAATGTGAGAAAAGGGGGTATGAGCTTCCCGTGTTCTGCACCTTCGATGCGGCCTTGTCGCTCAATTACAGCAAGAAGAAGGACGGCTCGCGGCAGCCTTTGCTGGATGAAAACGGAGAGAAGCTGTCGTTGGTGTCCGTGCAGAAAGGCGAGAGATCCTTCCCGGTTTTTATCACCACCTTTACCGTGGTGGACAAGGAAACGAAAGAGAAAATCAAGTATGAGGACTATAAAAGGCTGTCCGATGAAGAAAAACAGCGATATTCGGTTTATCCGAAGATGAACGTATATAACGTGTTCAATGTGGACCAGACCAACCTCCGCGAGGCTCGTCCCGAACTGTACGAGAAGATTCGGTCTGCCAATGAACTGAAACCGCCCGTAAAATTGGACGGCGAGTCATTCTCCTTCGCCCCGTTGGACGAGATGGTGGACAAAGGACTGTGGGTATGTCCTATCCGCCCCATGCATCAGGACAGGGCGTATTACAGCATCAGCAAGGACGAAATTGTCATTCCTGAAAAGGCGCAGTTCGTGAACGGGGAATCCTATTACGGCACCATGCTGCATGAGATGACCCATAGTTCCGGACATGAGAGCCGGTTGAACCGCTTGAAACCCGCTGCATTCGGGTCGGAGGAATACGCAAGGGAGGAATTGGTGGCCGAGCTGGGTAGTGCGCTGTTGGCTTCACGTTATGGTATGGCAAAGCAGGTAAAAGAGGAGTCGGCGGCTTACCTGAAGTCGTGGCTGGGCAGCCTAAAAGAGTCGCCGGAGTTCCTGAGAACGACCTTGTTCGATGTAAAAAGGGCGACCTCGATGATTTCGCAGCAGATTGAGGCCGTACAGGAGCGCATCGAAGCCAAGCCGGACATCATGGATGTGGACGGCGACGGGAACACACAAGAAGTGGCTCATGAGGAACGAGAGCTTGTGGGTACGGTGGCGGAGGAACACGTGCCGTACCGACGGGGACGGTAAAAGGGAAGCGGTCTCATAAAGGTACGGTCGGCAGGGTGGATTTGTTTGCTCCACCCTGCCGGCAGTTACCAATGTTGATGCATCCGTGTCAGAAATGATAGCGGATGACACCGCCGAAGAAAAGTACCGTTCCTTCCTCCAACCCGCTGACCCAGGACATGAAGCCGGCCGATAGCATGGGTTCGCCGTCGATGAAAAACCTGATGTTCGTATCCAGCGGATTTTCAATCTCCCTTTTCAGCCAGTATGCCTCTCCGACGAACTTGAATACGTTTTCGGATGACACTTTCACGGCCTTGCCGTGGATGCGGGCCACCCACTCTTCCGTCCACTTGCCGATGCCGCCGTTATACCGCAGGGAATTTTCGTCGATGGGCGTGAACATCCCTTCGGGCAGTATGCAGCTGCAGAAATCCTCAATCACGATTTTACGGTATGCTTCCAGGACTTCCGAACAATAGTCGAAGAAGCCATAACCGCCTTCATACAACGTGAGCGCGTTTATGAAATCCTCCTTGCCGATGACTTCCGTTCCGATTTGAATGATGTTTGAGTACATGGTTCTTGTTTTTATTAGTTGGACATTGTGTGCATTCCCTGTTGTCCGGGCTTTCCGCCCTTACCGCAAGGACATTTTACGTGCGGATGGAAACGGCAGGACAGGGAAACAAAGGCAAGCAATCTCGAAGGATAGTATGGCGGTGCTTGACGTGTTTCCCATGCCGTAACTTTGCACTGGAAAATGGGGCGGCAAGAATGGGCGTATGGCAAAATCCAATAAGGTATAAAAGGATTGGTCAAAACAATATATAAAAGTGTATAAAAGGGTGCTGCGGCATGGAAAGCCTATGGGAAATCGGCAGGGCTTCCCATAAGCTGTCCTTGCGGCTCATCACACCACATTGTATTGGTACAGGTAGCAGTAATTGTCCGTCCCTGCCGATTTCCACTGTCGGTTGAGGTCGCCCAAGTCCTTTTCGGAGCAGATGGCGCAACCGCACATTCTCGACACCCAGTCAAGGGTTTTCTCCAAGCAGGGGAAATATTCGGTCACGTACCCGTCATCGGGAAAGTGCGCATCCACGGCGTACCTGTCCTTGAAATAGCGGCCCTCGCTGTCGTTGGTCTCGTAAAAGTCCATCATCGGTTCTTCGGAAATGTAATAGTAAGTCAAGGAGGGGAACTTCTCGCAGATGAAGTCGTAGGTCTCGATGCAGGGCGCCCATGCGGTTTCCGTTTCCATGCGCAAGACATTCCCCTGGCATTGCAAGGACATCCATGACCCACGGCAATAGGTATTCTCCCACTTGCCGCCCAAGGCTTCGACAAGGCAACCCAACCAGTTTGTGCCAAAACCGTTTTCAACCAATGGAGTTTTGCGCCTTTCCAACTTTTTCATCGTTTGGTAAAGGGTCTTGATTTCTTGCTTGTCACCCTCGAATACGAGGGCTGTTGAACACCAATTAGGCATGATTGTAAATGATTTTAGTTATACATTATGTTTGGATGGGGTACAGGGCGTTAGGAACACCCTATACCTTTTGTCGTTCACTCAGGCAACATCATCGGCATCAGCAGAGCCAAGTGTTCCGACTGCACATCGCTTGAAACGGGTTCGATGATGGCGGCACGGCAAGCTTCGCTCATGCGGAAACGCACTTCGGCTGTATCCATGTTCTCCAATATCATCTTGAGGTTCTCTGCGTGGAAAGCGATACGGACTTCATCGCCTTGGTAAGTACAGAACACGGTTTCTTCGGCCGATGTGGCATTGTCAAAATCATGCCCTGTGAGGAGCAAGGCCATGCCCGAAAAGGACAACACAAGCTGGCGGCTCGTCCTTTCCGCGAATACGCCTACGCGACGGATGGCAGACAACAGGGCTTGGCGGTCGATGGTAGCTTCCTTGTTGCTGTTGGTGGGAACAATGGCATTGTAGTTGGGGTATGTTCCCTCTATCAGCCGTGTGCTGAAACTGTCCGTGTCGGTCTTGAACACAATGTTCCGCCCGTTGTATTCCACTTCCACGCTACCCTCCTTTTTATGCAACAACAACTTGACAATCTTTGCTGCCTTAGCCGACAAGACGAAACGGCAATCATCCGCATTTCCTGCCAAGGGATAGGTGTTGCGCACCAACTTATGCCCATCGGATGCGGCACACTCCAACTTACCATCGGAAATAGTGTAGTTTATCCCTGTCATCACGGGGCGCAAGGCATCGTAAGAAACGGCAAAGAGCGATTGGTCAATGGAATTGCACAATGTGGCTGCGTCCATGTCGAAACGAATGTCACTCTCGTTTTGCATCATGGGATATTCATCGCTGCCAAACCCTGCCATGCCGTAATGCCCGTTCAAATAGTGGATGGTCACACTTTTGTCCTTATCGTCAATGGTAAAGGTAATCGGTTGTTCGGGCAGGTTCCTCACTGCGTCCAACAAGGTGGATGCCGTGATGCACACTTTGCCTGCTCCCTCCTGTCCTGTGATATCCAGCGAGCCGTGCCATACACATTCCAGGTCGGAGGCGGTCACTTCCAGCGGTGCGTCCTCTTTCACTTCCAGCAAGAACGTGGAAAGGATGGGCAGTGCCGGTTTGTTGTTCATTACTTTGGCCATTGTAGCCAGTTTGTTTGCCATTGCGGTTGATGATACTGTAAATTTCATAATGAGAATGTTTTTGTTTCCCCTGCTTTCGGGCTGTTTGCCCTTGCCCGGAGGAAGTTATTTTTCGGTGCAGGATGAGCCGTCCGCCTATGACGCAAACTTTTTGGCAGGAATACGCTTTGGACAAAGGAGAAAGGAAGATTCCTGTCATCGGGAACAACCGCTTAGTCCGGCCTTTGTCCCAAAAGTTTTCGGCATCAACAGCGGGCGACTGAACTTCGCACCCGAAAATACGCCCGGCGGCAAGGGTATGGCGCGAGTGGTAAAAAGTCTGTATAATCGGATGACTGTCTGTATATAAAAGGATGGCAAAGTGGAAGTGTTGATTTGACATTTTCTTGAAACCCCGTTCCACAAAATATCGGTTTTATTATTTTTGCAGTCATTTATGCAGGCAAATAAGAGTATATGGAACGGTTTATCATCATAGTGTTGCTCATTCTGATACTGTCACTTACATGGTATTGGAGAAGAAAGCTGGGCGAAGCCTATTGTGCCGCCGCCCAATATGAGCCTACTTTGGAACTGCGCAGGGAGTTCAGCCGCAAGGCTGTGTTGGCGGGCAATCAGGAAGCGAGGTAGATTTTCCCCATCACCGTTGCAGGGTTTGCTGCCGACCATCAGCCACCCAAAAGTGTTCAAAAGGAAGAAAATCCCATGCGTATTCACGGACTATTACTTCCAGTCAAGGTACAACCCATACCTAAGCGAAGCACAAAAATAGTTCTGCCAATCCTTGATCATCCATACTAACGTCGTAAACGGGTATCTATGATGAAGAGTCGGAAGACATTGATTAGACGCCTGACAGGACGATTATTTATGTGAACAGCATGATTAACTTGTGGTATGGCAAAAGGAATGGGAAGTATGTAGTGGTAAAAAAGGAAGTCTTGCCGTTAGATCCGGAGAGCGACAAACCATGCAGCGACGACTTGTCGGAATTTGACTTGCGGATATAGAACAGGCCGACTTTCACAAGCCGGCCTGCCCTTAAAACAGTGGTTCGATTTGATCGTGAATCCCCCTGTCAAGAATAGAACAAAACAAAAACCTAATCAGTCGTGTTCGCTACAGGAAACAACAGCCTTACACAAGCATTGCGGTTGGCTTCTACGGGCTTGTAATCGTCGATACCACCGGCTGAAACAGTTTCTATCCTGTCGGCATCCACGCCACGCTTTCGCAACTGTCCGGCCATGTATGCGGCACGTCTTTGAGACAAGCCGTTGTTGATGGCATCGTTGCCTGTCGCACTGTCTGCCGCACCGATGATTTGGACGCGCAGCCCGTGCTTTTGGGCAATCCGGGCGATGCCGTCCAAATTGACCAACTGCGAATAGTCAGTAAGCCTGTCGGTGTCCAGCACGAAGAAGAAATAGATGGGCGGGCCGATATATCTACCGTCCACAGGCAAGGATGAAACAATGGAATCGTTGCCTTGAAACGAACCATCACTTCTATAATTGGAAACCTCGCCGTATGCCATATAAACTGTGTCCTTGCTGTGGATAAAAGTGCTGTCGCCTTTATGTGTGTCCATGTCTGCTTGGGCATCGCGCAGCCTTGCACGAAGCGAGTTCAATCCGCTGTAATCATTCTTGGGATAGCCGGTAGACAAGCCTTTGCCATCACGTCTATCTTTTATCGAAGAAAGCCTGTCCGCATACTTGTCAAGCAGTCCTTCCAACTTCAATATCTTCTCCAATTCGGCAATGATGCGGATGCTCATGCCATTCTTCTGCCTGAACCGTTCATTCTCACCGCGCAAGCTGTGGACATAATCGGTTAACCGCTCGTTACGCTTGATGTAAGGGGAGGCATTAACCACGCGCTTCCAACCTCTCTTGCCGATTGTGTAAGAGAATCCGGCGGTCAGCGACAACATACGGTCGCCCCACCTGTTGCCTGCGCCCATGCCGTCAAAGTCCTTGAAGGTGGTGGCGCAACCAAGTTCAGCGGTGAGGCGCAGGCGGTCGGTCAGACGGTATCGTCCTTGCACCCCGTAAGAAACGGCAAAGGGTTGCCGGTCGAGTTCGTCATTATGCAGGATACCCAAGCCGACGTAAGGAACCAAGTCCCAACGGAAATCCTCTTTGGGACATGAGAGGCCCGACAATACATTCCACATCAAGTCGGCATGGAGATGCTGGAAGTTTCTTGATTCAAACAGGGCATCCTTGAACTGCAAACCTTGGAAGGCAGCTCTCACACCTATGGCAGGCGTGAACCACTTGCCCGCAGAAACGGACAATGCTGGTCTCGTGCGGTCAAAGATGTCACCGCAGCCAAGCGGCGAACCGACAAAAGCCGACACACCGCCGGACACGTTCACGAACCAGTTTCCACGCCAAGGAGAAACCTCCACGACATTCTCCAAATAGATCGGCTCCAACGGTTTCAGCCATTCCTCCCATTGTGGTAGGATCTCCCATCGGATAGTATCCGTCATGGGAACATTGTACGCCCTTGCCATGAGCGGCAGGGACAATACGGATAGCAATAAAAATCTTCTTATCATATTATCAGCATATTTGTTTTCGACTTACAAAAGAAATGATTCGCCACGTATGCAAAGAGGCTTTCTTCCTCTTTCAACTCCCGCTTAACAAGAATTTCAGTCACGGCGATTTACCATACTGTCAATCATACTATAAGTCAGATATAAGTGATGACAAAAAGTCTCTTGGTCTGTCATTTCCTGCGGACGTTCTTGCCTCCTTTGGGCTTCATCATCCGGCTTGCCTGTATCAGGCAGCGTCTTGCCCAGGCCCGGTCGTCCTCGTCCTCTTTCCGTCCCCAAGGCAGGTCATTGTCACCACCTCCACCGCCGTGGCTTTCGGCAAATGTCGTGGCCAAGTCCACATAGTTCGCAAAGAGGTAGATGGCACATTTGAAGATGTCCTCGCCACGTTCGGCCACATCTTTCAGCAGCGTGCCGTCGAACAGATTTTGTCCTTCGCCGTCCAATGCTGGAAGCAATGACTTGAACTCGTTCAGTATGTCGCCCAACAGCGCATCGGCCAGCCGGTAGCGCACCTGATGTTCCAAGTCGTAGGTCGCAGCTTTGAGGTCTCGCCGGTATTCAACCGCACGTTCACGTGTTTCTTCCTCTATCTGTCTAAGTTCGGAAAGTTGTCTGTTCGCTTCTTCCAATTTGCCGCGTTTGTCGGTGAGATTATCAAGCACTTTCTGCAAGTCAAGGTCGAGTTTGCTTATCTTCTTGCGCAATTCCTCCGAATCGCCACGGCTCGCTTTCAATTTTTCCGCAAGGGCTTCCATCTCGGCAATCATCTGCTTCTTTTTCTCCTCTAAGTTGACGGTCATCGTGCCCAGTCCTTTCACCCGTTTCTCGGCAAAACGGATGTCGGCAAGCAACTCGCCGAGCAACTTCCTGTTGTTCTCAACCTGTTCCTCCAGGGTCGTACATTCCTCGCTCAACGCACGGCGGTATTCCTCCGTGGTCCGGTGTTTCGCACCGCTTAAGGCGATGCTCGTGCCTCGTTTCATGCCCCACTTCTCGTTCACCTTGGCGAACTCGTCATGATAGAAATAGAAACGTTGTTTGGAGTCGTATTTGTTGCCTCCGAAAACCTTGTTGTAGGAAATCCTGCCGCGTGGATCCATCGGTATCACGGAGCAGTGCACATGGGGGTTCAGCTCGTCAAGGTGTACATAGAAACCGACGACGTTATCTTCGCCCCAGTGTTCACATGCAAACCTGTACACGTCCTGCGCCCAACGCTCTATGTCCTTGTTGCGACAGATATGAGAGTTGTCCGCCCCGTGCGTGAAGTTCACTCTCTGGTTGCCGAAGGCGAGCTGGTGCATCCGCTCCCTCGAACCGCCGAAGATGATGTTGGCTACAGTGCGGAACCCCGGCTCGGAGAGTCCCTCGTTGGGATCCTTGATGCCACGGGATTGCAGGGATTCCGCCATGCGTTGCCCGATAGACTTGGACTTATCCACGGGCACAACTTTCCCGCCCTTGACTATTTCAAAGTTGAGCCGTTCGCGGGTGCGGTCATAATTGCCGTGCCTCGTCGCCCATTCCCAACCTCTTTCCGTACAGTTGCGCTGGTGCTCGTTGCTCTGGCCATCGCTCATGCCCTTTCCGGGCCTGATGTCAAATACCTGTTTGATGCTTTCTGCCATATAATCCGGTCGTTTTTTACAGCTTGCTGCCGCCCCCGGCGGTTCCTGCATTTTGCCCCTTTAAGGGCAAAGTGCGTATTAGGCTACGCAGGCAGAGCCTGTCTTCGTGGGCAAGCCCTGTCGTCAGGGTCGGAGGTCAAGACCTCCGTTAATACCCATCCCGTCTGTCGGGATACCATGCACTTGGTTTGACGAAACTCAGCGCGGGGGAAGCAAGACGTTTAAACTTGGTTATCTGTTCCACCTGTGGACTTGGTTCCCTCGTGCGGTTTAAGTCCGTTATGGGGCTTTTCTTGCGTTATAAAGGGAAGATAATACTGCAGAATGATGTCGGCCGTTTCATCGCCGCTACAAGTGGCTTGCGCTTTCAGTGGGGTCTCAGCCTCAATGAGCCGCAGTCCGGCAAGCGTCAGCCGCTGAAGGAAACACGCAAGGTCTTTGCCGCATTCTTCCAAGAACAGCCGTTCAAGGGCTTCATTCACCCGTGTGTTGGCTGGAATGATGCCTGTGCGTTGGAGGATGGTATGGGCTATCAGCTTATGCAGACGTTCGCCTGTGGATGCTTGCCGGTCGGAGCGTTTGCCTGTCGGTTCGGTTACGAACAGCTTGTCAGTTTCGGTTATGAAGTGTACAAGCATTTCCACCCATTCTTCAATGGTGAGGTATCCACACAGCCAGCGGTTCAAGAGCAGTTCCTCCTCCGACAACAAAGGGGTATTTATGTGTCCGTCTTCTGGCAATACACAAGTCATCGAGAGGATGAAATACCCACTGCGTCCTGTAACTTTGGCGACTTCCGATAATTCCAATTCGGTGAGGAATTTGCGCACCGTGTTACGATGCCAGTTCCAATGCTTGGCAAGCCCGCTGACCGTCAATGCCACCTGCCCTTGCGGCAAAGGCTTGGCGATGGCAGGGAACTCTTTCTTGTCCTTAGTGGAGAGGTCTAACAAGTTGCGGAACGCCGCCAGTTTCGAGTGCTTCTCGTTCGATTCGGGATTGAGGAATGCAAGCAATCCGCTGTCAATTAGGATGCGGAATCTTGCCGCTTTTTCTTCTTTCATTCTTGGGGCTGTTTTAAGCGTTATTCTGTTCAATTGAGTAAAAATGGAATGGCAGGGGAAGGACTTACATGTAAGTAATGATTCCGACAGCCTAAGTTCCTTATGACCATTTATAATAGGTGTCTACAATGCTATGAGGAAACTCCAAATAGTCATCCAACGTGTCAGGAAATGTGTTACGAGCCACCTGCGAGGGATAAAACACGGTGCCGAATACGACTGTGGCCAACGTAATGCCAAGGGGCAGCATATGCGGTACGAAGAGCAGGATTACCGCTGCCATTGCCGCCCAGGAAAGGTGATGCTTCCGTTGCAGGAAGTCAAACGCCCGTTCCGTGTTTTTGTGGGAATACAGGGCCAAACAGGCAATGGATGACAAGGCCAGTTCATAGACATTCCCAAAGAAATTCAGATGGTAGAAGTGGAACACCATGAGGGTGGCGAGCATTCCTAGCGTATAGCATCTGCGGAAGCTGCGCCTCCAAGCCATGCGCAAATAAAACTGGAGCATGGCAGGGCGTTTGCTCTTGTAGAGAAACGGCACGGCGGCATATGCAAGGATGTAAAGCATATAAAGGATTGGAATAATCATTATCTTGTGGTTTAAAGGTTACAGTTCAAGTTCCAAGTTGATGAGTTTGTGCGAGGCGAGGTGGATGATGTCCTCCGCGTCCTGCATGGAAAGCGTGCCCAGCCTGCAGCGTTCCTTGAAGCCCGGCCGCCGTTTGAGCGAGTTCACCGCACGGTCAAGACGGTATTCGGGAATATCCCACACATGCCCTTTGGGGTATGCGCCATGTGCCGTCCGTGCCACCAAGGAAAGCACCCTGCAACGGACGGGGTGCAGCCCTCCGCCGGAGTGCAGCATGAAGTTGCACTCACGGTCTGTATCCAGCACGTCCACCCAAGTGCGGCATTCATGGATGGTGGCGGCGAGTTGCCTGTACAGGACTTCCTTCATAGGCAGATGAAGTCTTTGAGCAGTTCCTCTTCCTTGACGGCGTACAGGAGTTTGCCGCCATTCGCCACTCTCGCAAGCTCCTCGCGGAGTTCGCAGCCCATCACTTCCAATGAATCGTAGAGGGTCACATAGAGCGTATCACACTCGATGCGGTCGTCGGCTTGCGCGTTCAACTTGTGCATGTGGCCGAAGCGGGGATTGGAGTAAGCGCAGCACCGCTGGCCGAACGGAGTGTCGCTGCTCGGCACATGGTGGTACAGGAGTACCAGTTCCATCTGGTCCTCCAGCTCGTCGATAAGTTCCTCGATGGAATAAACTTTGGGCAGGCGGAAGGTGAGCAAAGCATAGTCCTCGTACACCTCCGCTCCTTGGAAAAGGTTTTGTGAAACCAACGCCGGCATCTCCAAGGATGCAAGCGTGATGAACCGGTCGATTTGTTCTTTTTGCATATGGTCGTTTGATGATTTGATTAATTTCGGTTTATGGGTGACAGTCTTATTGGCATCCCAAAATGAATGTTTCCATCAGGAGCGTGGGCAATTCTTCCGCTTCCAAAGGAAAGTCAATGCCTTTCAGTTTGGCCAAAGCCGATGGCATCCGTTCTGCCAGTTTCTCCATTGTGTGCAACTGTTCCTCGTCCATGAGCGCATAGGCGAAGCTGTCGAATGAAATCCACGGTTGCAGGATCATCCAGAGATAAGCGGCGGCTTGCCCGTTGTCCGTGATACGCAAGCGTGACAAGCCGTCCACACAAGCCTCGGCGTTCTGTATAAGCCGCCTGTTATTGCGCATCGCCAACAGGATGACCACCTCGGTTTTTCCGAACACAGGCTGCTCCTTGCCGGCAAGGGCGATGATGCCGCGTATGACTTTCCCGGTGTTTCGGGTAATGCCGTCCAATGGCGTATTCCCGGAGCTGAGTGAAGGTAGGTGAAGCAGGAACGAGCGGAACGCCACATCTTCTTGCCGGAGGAAGTCAATGGCATCTTCCTTGGTTCGGAGGCTATTGGCAAGCGTGCTTTCCAATAGCTTCTCATACTTACGGATTACCTCTTTGCCGCTGCCTTTATAAGCAGGGATTGCGCTTGCCTTGCGGTAGAACAGATGGACGGAACCGGCCAGCCTTTGTGACAGGGAGTCCACTTCCACATCGTTCAAACCGCGTACCACGGAGAGGTAATCGGCAAAGCTCCTTTTTTGGCTGTTTATCAAGAGTGCCATTTGCACGGCGATGGAGTCGCCAAGGGCGATATGGTTGCTGTTGGCATGGGCGTGTCTGTTGTTTGCCGTGTCACTTGACAGGGCGAATGACACGGCGGCATCCAGCTTTCTCCATTCTTTGGTCAACGAAATAATTTCGTCCGTGTCGGCATTTCTTTTGCCTTTGAGCGATTGGAAGAAATCGTTATAAGCGGCCATCGCTTCCTCTGCCGTGGTGCGGGCATCTTTATGGGAAGGATGACATCCTAAGAGAAGTGCCGCCATCAAGAGCAGGCAAACGATGCTTACAGTATGATTTTTTAGGGTTGGTAAAGAATGGCAAATGCCATCTGAAATATGCGGCTGTTTCACTTGCCACTTGATCAACCGTCCTTTTGATTCTGTCTGTTCCATTGGAGTAAATTTGTTATTGACGGCGCAAAATTATAGCAAGGGATTAACAATGCGCATATGGGCATTGTGTTGTTATTTATTCTTATGAAATCATACTTGGAATATGATTTTACTAATTGTTTGTCAGTCTGTTAGTGGATAATAAATGACACAAAAAAGAATTATTTGGGTCAAAGGATATAAAAGGGTGTTTGGTCGATGACGCAAGCCGGAAAGAACTGTCGGCAAGGGTGACAGCTTGTGCAGGGGATCTGCTGTACAAGGCGACAGTTCCGTGTATAGAAGTTAGTAGCCGCAAGTGTAAGTTTCCTATGAAATCCACCGTTTTTTCCGCAAAAAAATCATACTTTTGCAGCCGTAACACTAATCAGATCAATTCAATGGCTATAATAGGCTATTTGCCGTATCTTCCCAAGTATGCGGAGGGAGCGGCTGACAGGAAATGGATGGAGGACTTCGGTTGTGACCGCATCGTGGAGGAAAAGCCCGAAGAAGGAACATACCGTATGGGATGGGATACACTTCTGGCGAGCATCGGCAAGGGTGACACACTGGTCGTTTCCAAACTCGCACACGCCGTCAAGGGCGCAAGGCAGTTGTCATTCTTTCTGGAGTTTTGCAGGATAAAATCAGTCCGGCTGGTTGCCCAGCATGACGGCATCGATTCGGGCAATGAACTGTTCCCTGAAACCCAAACATCGGACTTGCTAAGAGTGATTGCCCAGTTGCCCGAAGAGGCTAACGCCGTGCGCAAGATGACATCCCAACCGGGGCGGTGGACGAAAGGGACAAAGGTGCTTTCGCAAGCCGCTTACGGGCGTGTGGAACGGAATAAACGGGTGGTGAACATGTATAAGAGCGGCTACACCATTGATGATATTTGGAAGACCAGCGGCTTCCGTAGCCGCAGTTCCGTGTTCCGTGTATTGAAGGATGCGGGAGTGGAACTGAAACGAAAAAAGAGATAAAGACTTTAGTAAAATCATAGTAAAACATAGTAGCATGGAAGATTTAAACATAAATAGAACTGGTATTGTAATTCTACAATGGTTACGAAATGAGGATCCTCAATTAGGAGAAGAATTGTACTTTCAAATTAGAAACAAGGAAACACAGTTTGATAATTTCTTTGTTACATTTTACAAGGCGACAAATCAGAAAGAGTTCACAGATTCTTTACAAAAGATGATTGATACTTTGGAAGAAGGGACTATTTTTACTTTGCACATAGTAGCACATGGATATGAAGATGGGTTAGGAACTGATTTATCAACCTCAATAAAGTGGAAAGAGCTTTTTTATTACACTAGACAACTCAATATAAAAATGCATAATACATTATTGATTGTTTTATCTTCGTGCGTTGGTGGTGGAATACTTTCTTATATAGATCCTACGCAACGCGCTCCTTATATGGCTTTTATAGGTAACACAAGAGATGTTTTGATTAAAGATGCGAGAAAAGGATTCCCATTATTCTATGAAGGTTATCGCTCACCTTTAGACTTTGTAAAAGGGTTAAAAGCATTAAATGAATCTATTGATTTTTCTGAAGAATTAGAACCTGGTAAAAGAAAAACTGAATTTTTCATAATGTCTGCAGCACAATCTTTTGATGAGATATTCAATCCCGATAGAGACCCTATTTTTTTTGCTAAGGTTGTATCAAAAATAATGCCTCCAAATCAAATTATACCGCAAGAACTGCGAATACAAAAGGCAAAAGAATTATTTAAGAGGAGTTCTATAAATTAAAATATTGTAGTACAGTTGTTTATATGGTTCCAAGA
>OIWN01000053.1_pt1 | contig 97680 bp, 101 predicted proteins | sample 1587591 | NCBI WGS metagenome assembly OIWN01 (sample SAMEA3888901, study PRJEB22519) | human gut metagenome | biome: human gut; feature: human-associated habitat; material: faeces | place: Denmark | collected 2010 | reverse complement strand
CTCAACCAACGTACCGGAAGGTGTGTTCGGGTTTCCTGCGGCACTTCTGCGGACATCACAATCGCTATCCTTGGCAAGCTCAACCAACGTGTCGACAGGTGTGTTCGGGTTTCCTGCGGCACTACTGCGGACATCACAATCGCTATTCAAAATATCATTCTTTTCCATATTTTTTAATTCGTTTTGTGTTTTCTATTTATTCCGGTATCCACCAATCCGGAATGAAATCATTCTCCATGGGATGCCTCCTTCTCCTTGTAGTGGAACACGTCCATGATGGCCGTCTTGCTGACAGACACAATCTCATAGTCGGCCATGGTGCATCCTATCACTTTGTCCAAACGCTTCACGGCATCCCACAAGCCGGAGGCTTGTACCATAATGGTTTGCATTTTACGCTTTTCAATACCACTCCTTTCATCCAACGTGACGAATGCGACCTTACATTTAAACCATTTGTCGGCAAGCTCTTTGTCGTCTTCAAAAAGCTCGCTGATTTTCCGCTTGGACACGGCCTTTACTTCATATTCACCGCTCATGAAAGGCTGTATCTCTTCGATAAACCGCTGTTCGGCTTCGGTGAAGCTGATGGCTTCCACCAAGTAAGGTTCACTCACATATTTCTGCATTCCGTTTTCAAGCGTCTTTTCATATCTTACGCTGCATTCAAACCATTCGTTCATTGCTTGCCTCCTTTCTCCCTTTCGGCTATCATCGCATCGGCGATTTTATAAGCCGCCTCGGCCACGTTTCCGGGATTGTGTATGAAAAAAGAGCGAACTTCGTATCTCAGCCCTGCCAATTTCCTGATGCGTTGGACGGGAGTGATACGTTGTTTTATGCTTTTATCCAGTATTATTTTCATCGCTTCAAGCGCGATGTGGTCTCGTGATATGTTACTTTCATTCATATTTAAATAAATTCTTTATTACGTTCTACTTCTAATTCCATTAATTGTATCAGCCTTTCTTCATCGGGGCTTGGGATATAGACACCGGCATTTGATGAACACCAGTTACGGAAACGGTCTACCGTAAGGGAAAATTCCGAACTGTCCAATTCGGAGGAACTTCGCAGGTATTTCACACGGCCAAGGTATTTGTCTTCCCTCTCCCTTATGAATGTATCGGGGTTACAAAGTATCTTGTAGTAGTTCCTCTTCACATACTCCATGGTTTCGCCGATTTGGCATCCGAAGTATGAAAGGCAGACGTGAAGGTATTTGTTGGCTTGAATGCTTCTTTGGGGTTTCTTTTCAGTCAAGTCAAATATCTTTTTGTCTTTGATGAGCTTTTCTAATTTTGCCCTCGCCTGCCGGGCATGAAGTTCATTGGAACCGTCGTACCTCATAGGCTATCAGAAAGGCAAGTCGTCAAGAGGTGATACGCTTGGGGCTGCGGCCACCTGTTCGGGAGTGGGGGCGTTCGGTTGCGACTGGTAGGTTTGAAGATCTCCAATGAAGTAATTCTCACCGTCCTTGCGTTCCTCTTTTTTGGGGGAACAAGAAACGAAGTGGGTATACGTCCTGTCGCCAAAGGTTGAAGGTTCTTTCCTTTCCCCCACAAAGATGTTCAGGAATATACGCTCCTTGCCATCCTTGCACATAATCTTTTTCATCTGTGAGCGTGGAATGTCGCTCAGGCAGATACTTCCATATAAGCTGCTCATTTTCTAATGTTTTTATGTTACTATTTCACTTTTAAAATCACACTTCCTGAAACTTTGGTTTTGATGAGATAAGCTTTGTAAAGGTCGGGATGGTCGGCGGCAAAACGTTTCTTGTCGAAATCTTCCCTTTCGCTGTCTTCCTTGCGTGTAAAAGATACCCTGTCACCGACCCACTTGCTTACACCGGCATTCTGCATCTCGAATTTTACGCCATCGGCCAGTTCCTTTTTCTTTTCCGACCAATATTTATATTGCCGGTCGATTTCGGCTATGGCATCTTCCATGGCGGCATATTTTTCCGGAAGGCTTGTGTCCGTGACGGAAGGTGCATAAGGGTTGGTGAATTGCTCACCGCCCACTTCGTGTTCCATCAATGACACCACCACGTCATCCGGAATGCGTTCAACTTCCACGAGTTCATGTCGTTCTCCGCGTAGCCAGATAGCATAAAGGTGGAGGACTTTCGCTCCGGGGTTTTGACGTTCAAAAAGGTAGGCGTAGATGGAAAGCTGCCACCTGACATATTCCTTGTCAAGTTTATAAGTAGTCTTTATATCAGCTAATGTAAATGTTGATTCGCCATCCCTGTAAACCTTGTCGATACAGCTCGCAAAGTGTACGTTGTCTGACACAAGGTATTCGCTTTCCTCATGCCGCAAGCCGTATGTATCTTTTAACTCCTTGTACCCCATTGCCTCGGGGCTTTCATGCTCAATATTCAAGCTATCCACCAGTTCACAAACCGAATGGATGAATGAACCGCGTTCGGCGGCGTTACGCATCGTTTCCTCATCCACACCGTCATACTTACTGGGAAAAAGTTGCCGGGAAATCATTCCGGTTATCCCATCAAGCATCCGGCCGTCCGGTGTTACGTAGGTGTGAGTGGCCGGATAAAACACGACCTTGGACTTTTTAAGCTTGTACATAAGGCACCTCCTTTTTCCTTGCACCCAGACGCTCCATGAAAGCCTTGTCGGCATGGAGCATGGTATATTTATTGTATATCTTAGAAAGTTCTGCCGTGTCTTTGGCGGCATCTATCTCTTGGAAAGCCGTGTCCCTGTTGTAGGAAAGCCCGTCGTCTTTACCATCAGTGTTGGTGTCGTCGCTGTCTTTAGTGTCGTCGATGCAAAACATTCCGTTCAGGGCGTACTTCCGGGCGTATGAAGAAGCCGCGCCCGTCACCTGTGAGCCGTCCATACCTTTCTTGCTTTCTTCTTCACGAGCATAAGCAGTAGTCGATACGATTTCACCGTTTTCATTCTTTAATGTAACGGTGGCCTTTACATATATGCGCGTGCCCACAAGAACCATGTCGTCGGCAATCGTAAGTTCGCACTTATGTTCATACAATAGGGGCTTCAATGCCTCCAGTATGTCCTCGCAACTCCGGTACTTATACTTCCCGAAGTTATTCCATTGCCCTTTGGGGGCTTTCAGGTTGTGTTGGATTTCTATTAGTTCTTTCATTTTACTTCCATTTCTGATTTGAGGAATTTCTTCAGGTCACGTCCATAATAAAACGAGCAACATCCGCACCTGTGATAATTATTTTATTGTCATCTATACAAAGGACTGTGATCCAATGCCCACTTCATATCCCATTCGCATTCTTCCTCACGTTCCATTACGGATTCTTCCAAATGTACCTCGTTCATTACTTTTTCAGTACTTATGGAATCCTTTATTGATTGGGACAAATTAGAAAGCTCCATATTGGATAAATTTCCCAAAATGCCTACATCCAATTCTCCGGATAGGCTGTCATAAAAAACCTCAACCGAATAATGACCGGATTCAAGCCGGACGACAGACCTTCTTGTGTCATAGTCGAACATTCTAATGAGTTCATCTTCTATGGACGATGCCAGGTTCTGTATTTCAGTCCTTTTCATTGATAATTTTCAATATAGAAATCCGCTATCATCTCGTCAGAAGGCTCATGCCCTTGCATACGAAGGCTGTCCACGATGTCTTCGTAAATATCTTCCGGCATGGTATATATTACCTGTGAAACCATGTCGGAATGGCCAGCACGCATGAAAGCATATACAATGCCCAAAGAACATAGTATGTAAAAAACCTTTTTCATGACGATCCATTTATATTATACGGTTACGCTCGAAAAAACGGTCTAAACTTTGTAACTCATACCATATCATCCGTCCCCTCTTGGCAAATTTCACTTCGGCATTGTTTTTCAATTCACGAAGGAATCTTTCACTACATCCAAGATAAGCCATTGCTTCCTGCATCGAGAGCCATTTCTTTTGAACCGGCTCGACTTTCATAATTCTTCTTTGTGCCATAATTTTAGCTTTTAAGTTTTAGTTCTCCTCAACCCAACAATAGGTATTTAGCGTCTCCGCATACCGGAATTTTACCGGAGGAGATTGGTTTGAAAGGCGCACTTCCAATGAAGTAAAAGAAAAATCGTCACACTTAAAACTTACTTTGATATTGGAAGTACGCCGGGATTATTCTATATTTGCAGCGTCACATTTAAAACTTATGATTACAAATAGAATTTCAACAAATTTATACGTTGCGGAAGACCCTCGTTTTGGCAACTACAACAAGGATATTGTCTACCGCCTATTACAACAAGTCCAAATTGATTTCTCAAATTGGATAGGAAATGATGTATTCCATACAAGTGATTGCATAATATCATACAAGGATGAATGCCCTACCATATATGATAATGGTCAAATTGGCCATAAGATATGCTTACATGTAAGTGGTGACGACTGGTGGCGTTGGGTTTACCAATTCTCTCATGAGTACTGCCACCACCTGATTAACGGCACAATGTCCGGTGATATATCAGGGATGATATGGTTTGAGGAAGCTATTTGCGACCTTTCGGCGATCGCCCATTTAAAAAGGCTAATTGTTCTTTGCGATGTTCTTCGGATAGATAGCCTTCTTTCGTATAAAGATTATGTAATCCTCTGTCTTCATGCGAACCTTGGTTCTGCTCAAAAAAACTGTCGGGAATATCTAAGGTCAAATATGGCGACACTCGAACAACCCGTGTACCAACGGGAAATTTACTCAAATCTATCCGCGACAATTCTTCCGTTTTTTGAAGAGAACAATCATCTTTGGAAGATAATCCTCCATTTTGGGGACATGCGCAAGTGGGATTACCTTGAAGATTTGTTTGACCATCTTCTTCATACTTCTGACGATAGCTATTCCGTTTCATTACGAAAACTTTATAATCTGTTGTTATGAACTTAATTTGCTGTGTTCCACCGCGCCAATCCGATTGACGGCATCACGCCTTTTGCGGTGGATTATATGTATCATGAGTTTCGGCGGTAGCGTGCTCGCGCCCCAATGCGATATACTTGATGGGATAAGGTGAAATCCCGCTGTCCGCTTTCTCTTTCAGCCTTCCGCTTGGGTGGTTTCTCCGCGTTTCCGCTCGCCAACATTCCGGCATGACTGATGTTCGCAATATGTCAAAGAACTGGATTTTGTGCACCCACAGGCCAATTCGATTGGTAGCTTCACGCCTTTCTGTGAGTTTTTATTTGTTGGTGCAAAGTAAATAGTTTTATTGTCATAAAACAAATTATTGGAAATAAATATATTTCCTATTAACCTTTATTAGTAAATAATTCTGTTTACATCGCTAAGAATGGTTTATCTTTGCAAAAAATTGCAGTCATGACACGGATAAAAGAAATATTAAAAGAGAAAGGTATTACCGTACAAGAACTTGCCGACATGCTTGAAATAAGCAGGCAGGCATTAAGTAAGCAAATACAAGGTAAAATGCTTGTTGAAACAGCCCAAAGGATTGCTTCAAAGTTAGATGTACCTTTATGGCAACTATTTGCTTCTCCAAAAGATGTAAATGGAGCATCCGGTGTTATTTCGTGCCCACACTGCGGAAAGCCCATCACCATCAAAGCCGAATAAGATTAAAAGTAACTTTTGCCTGTTATCCTGAAAACCATCTTACCTTAATGGCATTCGCCTAAAGGATAAGGCTGAGATTATCCAAGTATTAACTTAAATAATTCACGCCATGGCAAAAGTTACCGTGAGGGTTAGAACCACTGTGAGGACTTCCGTACGCACTACCGTTCGGATTCGCAGAGGTTAAAAACCCTGGGAGTGGCGAAAGCCGCTCCTTTTATGTCTCATTTACTTTTGCACCAACAACAAGTCAAAGAACTCTTTTTTGGTCCCCCACCCGATTCTCGCTACCGGATGCCGTTCATACCGTCCGTAGGGGATTGGCATATTTTTTGTTTCTATCAGATTGGTAATATTGCCATATAATTTAAACTGTTTCTTATGACGAAATCAAAATCTCAAATGCCAAAGGGTAAACCTCGAAGTGCCATCACAGGACGTTACGTTACAATGGAGTATGCGAAGAAACATCCAAAGACAACTGTTATTGAACGGGACAAGAAAGGCTGATTTTACAGTCTGTAATGACACGCTCGGTTAAGTAACCAATGAGATAAGCGTAGAATTCCTGGGATTGTGAAACGAGTTCTGCGCCTATTATTTCGCACATCTCTACTACTGCATGAAACAATTCGTGTACGAGGAATCCCAAATCCTCCGCAGTAGACGGCTTGTTGGGCATCCAGACAAAGAACACCCCACAATCTTGATTCATATAGGTCAACGCTTTCTTTCCATTAAACTCATTGTCGTCATAAACACGTTTTATTACACTTTCATCTACATACCTTTTCAACTCTTTCCTTAGGGATTTTGGGCTACCAAAATGCACCATCAGGTCACGATACAATGGTTCTATATGGATTATCTTGTTCATATCTATTCCTCCTTGTCTAAAGTTCTTCCTTGCAATATCCTTTTGAACTCGTCGGCGTATTTTTGGGCTTCATTTTCTGTACTGAAATAATTACCTATTTTCCAACGCATATTATCTATTTTATTATTGAGCTCTTTTTCGGGATATAATTCTCCATTGGAATTTATGAAAAAATAAATTTCTCCCAATCTTGCCCTCCAAAGTCTATTGACTTCTATCACCCCCGTTTCGGGATTCCAACGAAGCCCTTTCTTTTTCAACGCCCGGAATATCGGACATGTGCATTCTTTCTCTTTCATTGCTTTAGTTTTTTAAAGTACTTCAATCTGTTTCTTTTCTCCAAATATGCTTCCTCAAGTACCACAAAAGGAAGATGTTCTCCACTGTGCTTATCGCCCATGCGATGAACAATAAGATGAATCCCGTACTCATAGTTTTCTCTCATCAAACATTGGATCGTTTGATCCATCGCCCCATTTTGAATGTATCATCACAATATCATGCGAAAGTATCTGGAATACAATAGGGTCGTCGTCAATCATAGGTTTTGGGGCAGGAATTTCTTCATAAGAAATTTGTATCTTACTCATTAAATCGGGTGATGCTGCAATAAGCATCTGTTTAGGATGAAGAAATGTATGATCTACGTAAATACCTGATATATCCAATCCAAATAAGTGTCTTTCTCGTATTTGCCTAGAACCATATAATTTCATTATATCCCCTAGGGAACATTTACGAAAATGGAAATGGCTTAAATCATCCTTCATCTTTTCAATCTGATTCCTATAATTTGTACCTTTCCCTTCAATGACAGTAATTTTTTTAAAAGTGTATACCTCATGTTCAAAGTACTGCGATATATTATACTCTCCATTGCTAACTATTTCTAAAGCAGCATCTATTTCTTTTAAGTTTTTATCGGGAACCTCTCCTTTAAATTCATCAAGCGTCCCACATACAAGCCCGTATTTTCTGCACAATGCCTTGAAATCCTCCAACTTCATAAACATGCTGTTTGGGAAAATAGGTTTGAGATAATTTAATAATTCAACCTCTTTATACATATCATCTAAAGCAACAATGTCTTTGTACGTCTTACTGTTGGTTAATCCCAATTTTTCAAGTGCGGATTTCTTTTCTGAATTATCTGCAAATTGAATTGATGACATACGTTTCATGTATTCAATACACATGGTTGCAATCATCAAGTGGAATGCCGCTACGGATGTTTCTTCGCTTTTACGTGTGTTTTTTACAGGAACTAATGTTTCTGCGTTAGTAGTACTCCAGTCTGCTGTTATATCAGGTCTTTTACCAACAACCCTGTCCATCCATTTTTTGAATGATTCCATAGCTATTTATCTTTTATGATTTGACTTCAAATAAAAATTTCTTCAACTCCTCCCGTATCGCGTTGATTTTGGCAAGGTACTTTGGTCCTACATTACGGTAGCTCATCAATTCTTCGTCCGTTACCTCAAACAGCCGCTTTACATCAATGGTAATCTTGTTTATATCATTACGGGAATGTCCAATGATGTCCATCCGACACAATAGTAACCCGTTCCCGTTCATATAATAGAATTTCTTTGCCATAGCCTTACTGTTTCCGCGTCACAATAAAATCAGGGTACTCCGAACGGGTTGAAAACCGCATGTCCGTAACTGTTTGTATCTGACCAATAGTTGAGCGTACGGATAATGCCCTCCAAACCGGAAACGTTTCCTTGTCCCCCACTTGCATTCTCTTCAATGTCGGACCAATCGGCTTTTTTTCTACTTCTTTTTCCATATTTATTTCTTTATGATGCAATGCTATTTGCGTTTTATTTATAACTTTATAGTGCAAAGATATGCAGTTCGCGGATACAAAACAACAATCTGCGGATACTTATATCTACAATTTGTTTACTTTAACATTTTATGGTATGCGTAAATCAGAAATGCTTGAATGCCTAATTAATTATTACACAGATGGTAATAAGGCAAAATTTTCAACCCATATCGGGGTTAAGCCACAAACTGTTAGCGCGTGGCTATCGCGTAATACATTTGATGCAGAAGTTATTTATGAAAAATGTGAAGGTGTATCAGCAGATTGGCTCCTAAGCGGGAAAGGAGATATGATAAAGACAGACAATCAACAATTTGCGGATAATGAAATTGAGATTCATTCTCTCAAAAAAGAAATTGAGAGACTTAAATCTTTAAAAAATCCACAGAATGGGGATAAGTTATATGAGCTATGTAAAGATTTAATATCTAACTATCGACAAAGAGACATCATAATAGACAAATTAGTATCAATGACTGAAACGAAATAAAAAAATGAAGTGTGCAATATGGACTTGCATTTTTTAAAAGATGTGCCAACTATTATGTGGTGTATATTGGGTATTATCATATTGGCTATTGTTGTTCTTTGGAGAAAGAAAGACTTTAAAATTGGAGGACTATTTAGTGCTAAAACTCCCCAAAAAGAAAAAGATACATTTAATAATGTTTTAGGGCATATAAATTTAGGCGATAATAGAGATGGACATATTGGAGATGTCTATAATACGTATTTGGAGATACCTAAAGAAGCAATAATAATTGGAGAATTATGTATAACTAAAACTTGTAAAAGATTAGTGGTAAAAAACATTGGAGACGGAGATGCGCAAAATATAGATTTTGTATGTTCGGATCTTGATGTCCTTCTTAATAATGAGAGAAAGAAGTTTCCAATAAAAAGTTTACCTGCAAAAACCTCTATAAGTGTTAGGGTACTCTTTTTGACACGTTCACCATCTATGTACGAAGTTGAGTGGATATACGAAGATTCAAATAGGAATAAAATAATAAAAAAACAAACCATAATAAAATAATTTAATGTTATGAAATCAGCAGAAAGAATCCAGAGTATTATAGAGAAGGTGGTTTGAATTTGAAAAATTAATATGAGTTTTATAGCAAGGGTTTATAGAATAATGATAGGTGCACCATCTGACATAAAAGAGGAAGTGCAGATAGCAAAGGATGTTATAAATGAATGGAATTATGTACATACAGAATTACATCATAAAGTTTTGCTTCCTTTACATTGGTCTATTAGTGCCTATCCGAATAGTGGAAAACATCCACAAAAGATCATTAACGAGCAAGTAGTTGATAAAAGTGATTTGCTTATTTGCATATTTGGTTCAAAATTAGGAACTCCCACTGATACTGACATAAGTGGAAGTGTAGAGGAAATTAATGAGCATTTAAAAGCAGGAAAAGATGTAATGATATTCTTCCGAAAGAACTTGGAAATAGAGTCTTTAGATGATATGCAGCAAGTTGAAAAACTTTTAAAGTTTAAGGAAAGTATAAAGGGGAATGCGCTATTTGAAGAATATGAAAAAAATAGTTTTAAATCAATATTGAGCCAAAAACTTCAATTATTCTTAAATAACACATGGCTTAATCCTAATTATGAACCTAAAGAGATAGAGCTAGATGTTGTAGAAATAAAGTTGGATAAAAGCAATTTAGATATACCTTATAATGGCACCGCTTATCTTTCTGTTGATGGCATTGAACTTGATAAGTGCAACATAAGAATAGAAGATGATTTTTATGCCTATGCAAGCACCAGTAATGATAAAATAGAAATAAAGGCATATAAAGTAGGAACTACTAAGGTCATAGTTTCATACGGTCAAAATAAAGCAGAGTGCACTTTGCACATTACACCTATAAATGACTTTTGCGGAAATCCAATATTACAATTTGACAAGACGTATTCAGAAGTCAAAGATATGTGCAGTTCTGTAACGAATGAAGTAGAAAATGTTCTTACTTGTAGAGAAGGAAATGTTCTTCACCACTACCTTTTCAACGATGAAAAACTAACCATCGTAGTATCACATGTAAAAAAACTCGAAAATACTGTTTCGTATTTTCTTGATGCCGCCAATAGCATGGATGAAAGGTATAAAAGATTGACTAGTGTTGGGAATAACATTCATTGGTATCAAGAATACAAACAACAAATTTACATCGCATCGGTAGAAGACGAACAAAATAAAGACTGGTATTTCTTTTATTCTCCATCAAAAGAGTTGATAGAGAAAAATATAGAACGGTATAAAAGATAAGGTTATCCAAATATTAAATAAATAAACGTATGGATGCTTGTATAATTGCAGGATTTTCTCTAATTGTAATGTTGGCGACAATTTCATTAATCGGGGCATGGCTTAGCAATGATAGTAAAGGTATAAAGATTGCATGTACCATTACTATTATTATTGCTATTGCTGCTTTTCTATGCGCCTATATGCGAAATCCTTTTTGTTTTAATGGTGATGAAGGTATGATAGGTACAATAGCAACTATAGTGTCCATTCCTGTAACTGTATTACTTGGTTGGAATATATATACAGTGGTGGATTTTAATAGAAAAGTAGAAAAAGCAGAAGAAAAGGTTAGGGAAGAAGTTGAAGTGATAAAAGCAGAGAATCAAAAGTTGAAGGATGATTATTTGGAACTTGAAAATAGTTTGAAGTATATGCAATCAGATATAACATTTACATCCGTATTTAACTATGCAATGAAAATGGATAAGGAGACATATTTCGATCAATACGCAATAGATGGATACATAGATGCCTTAAATGTTGCTATAAAAGATGGATTGAATAAAGACAGAATTGATGTAGTTGTAAATTCACTTTTTATGATTTTAGACAAACCAAACAATTTAAAATCAAGTATACTACCCAATATGACAAACGTATATTACTCTGTTGTGTCGAAAATTCACCAAAAAGGGACTTCTGGACGCTCTTTAGGTGATTTGATATTAAAATTTACGAAAGAAAAATATGTACAATTTCCATCTGGTTATGTACGTATTACGAGCGATTACCATCCTGATTCCCTTCATACAAAATCATAGTTGACACCTCATCCACCAAATAAAGATAGGGAAATAAAGTATATTATAAGATATTATACGGAATAATAAGAAATGGAAGAAAGAGCTATTGACAGGTTAAGGCAATTCGTGCTTTACCTGAAACAGAATAAAACGATAACCGGGACCAGCCAGTTTGAAAAGACATGCGGGCTGTCGAACAAGTATATTGCCAATACGGCTACAAAAGGAAGGCCGGGAACCATGGGGACTGACATCATATCGAGAATACATTCAAAATACCCGGAACTGAACATCACCTGGCTTTGCACCGGGGACGGGGACATGTTGGACAAGATTTGGATTCCAAAAAGCGAACTGACGCGCGAAATCGAGAATGCGGAGAAACTTGCCAATGAACTCAAAAGAACGATTACAAGGATAAAACGGGCAAAATACTGACCACAAGAAAGGGAAGCTTTAACAGCTCCCCTGACGACTACAATCACATATAAAAGAATCCGTCAAATCATGTGGTTATCCTTCAGCCAGCGCTTGCCGGACGGGGTTAAGAACCAAAGGAGAGCCACCAAGCATGGTATTCCTACCATTCCTAGAATAATTAAACTTCCCATCATTTATCCTCCTTTTTATTCGTTAGAATTAAACCTAATAACAATAAAACGGCTGCCACACTTCCACTAAGCACATAAATAAGCCATCTTATTTCCTCCAAGTCTTTAACCAACGATGCGACAAACACACCAGTAAGAAAGTACTTGGAAACATCAATCAAATAATTGCCTAATTTCTCTTTCCACATACTGCAAATATAGTTTATTATCCATTGTCTTGCAACATAAATACAGACGTTTTTCGTCACTCCTTTCCATACAGGACATAATCCATAACTTTCCGGTTGGCCTCGTCCACTTTCTTTTGGTCGAAATCTATATAAATGGATGTCACCCTGCTCCCTATTTCATGGCCAAGCGCAGCCGAAATTGTTTCCTTAGGAATATCTAATGACGCGGCTATCGTGGCCCATGTATGGCGGGCCCAATACGTAGAGATGTCTGGGAATAGCGGCTTCCTCTCTTTCTTCCCTCCCCTTCCTTTTACCTCAACCTCCCCAAGCTTCTTCAGCCCACGGCACATGGCATAGGTATAAGTACGGTAATCTTTAAGGTCCTCCACATACAACAGGTGCTCCTTCCCTTTATAACGTTCTATGATTTCCATGGCTTCCGGCTCCACCTTGATTGAAAACAACCTTCCGGTCTTTGAACGCTTATACTCAAACCTCCCGTCCACTATGCTGTCCGGAGACGCCTTATACAAGTCTATGCTATTTACACCAATAAGATAAAACATGAGCATGAACATGTCTTGGTACTCCTTTATAAAATCTTCACCCTGGTAATTCCTAATAACCCTAAGGTCATCCACCGAAAGGGAACGTTTGCGGGTCTCTTCCTTCCTTATCTTGAATTTCCGGAACGGATAGAATGATGTCTCTCCGTTGTCTATTGCCTCATTAAAGACCGTACGTATGTTACGAAGGTGTATTGATCTCGAATTTACAGACAGCCCGTTCCCCTCCATCCATGAATCAAAACCTTCCAACCAATTCAAATCAATGGTTTGAAATGTAGCGTTCCCATCATATTGGAATACTTTTTCTTTAGTAGAAAGGTAAACAGTCTTTGTATTCTCCTTTTTTTGCTTTACCGCATACCTCCCGATGAAATCCACGAACGTTTCTTTTTTGGCAGGTTCGCCTGATATTTCTTCCCTTATGGCTGCGGCAAGTTCCTTGTCACTCATAAAAGGAAGCTTCTTGTCCTTCGAAAGCGAAATAACCAATGTTTCCACCCTATCAAGTATATTCCGCAGCATTGAGTTACGCGCCCTTGCATTCCTTGATTTCGCAGAAATATATTTTCCTTCCCATTCGTCCTCGTGTGCCGAAAGCCCCGTGGAAACGAATATTGCTTTACGATGACAAAGGTATATGCGTATAGGGTATACTCCATCATCTTTTTTCCTTCTTTTATCCAAATAAAACGATATATTATTCATATATTTGTTTTTTAATGCCTCTGAAAAAAGGCTAACCGATTGGTTTTCTCGTGCAAATATAGCCACTTTTGTGCAAAGGATGTGCAAAGGATGTGCAAAAACATGAGCCGTTTTGTGCCGTTTTATGCTGTTTTATGCCGTTTTTTGGCTAATATACCCACCAAAAACAACACAAAAAAAGCGGCTATCTTTATAGATAACCGCTTGATTTTCAATTTGTAGCGTCTACGGGAATCGAACCCGTGTTGCATGCGTGAGAGGCATGTGTCCTAGCCGCTAGACGAAGACGCCTTGGAGCGGAAGCTGGGGGATTCGAACCCCCGGTACGGTAACCCGCACGTCAGTTTAGCAAACTGGTGGTTTCAGCCACTCACCCAAACTTCCTTGCTTCCTCGGATTTCCCTACCTTTCAGCAGGTGTTTTCCTCAATTGCGATGCAAAGGTAGCTCCTTTTCTTTAAACTTGCAAGCCTTTGGAGCACTTTTTTCCAATAAAACTCACAAAAGTTTCTTCTTTCCTCTATGCCTGATGAATCAGATAAGCAAGATAAACCAAATAAACTGCCACCATGACTCCACCTTCCCAACGCTCAATCGTCCGTTTGGTGTAAGAGAAACACCAGAGAATCAGGATACTTAAAAGCATAAGCCCTAAATCGAAATATGAAATACTCCCCACAGGCATCGGAGATACGGTCGCACAAAAGCCCATCACAAAGAAAATATTGAAAATATTGCTTCCCACAACATTCCCTATTGCAATGGCGGAACTTCCCTTCCTGGCTGCCACAATAGAAGTGGCAAGTTCCGGAAGAGACGTTCCGGCGGCCACCAAAGTCAAGCCCACTACCGTTTCGCTTACTCCCATACTGAGCGCAATCTCTGTAGCCGCATCCACAAATAAGTTTCCTCCGAACACAAGACCGGCCAATCCCAATATGACATAAAGGAATATACGACCGTAGGACATCGGAGCTATTTGCAAGGCCTGCGGCTGCTCGCCCGCACCGTCTTTGTTACGGGCGATGGAAAACGTATAGAACATAAATACGGCAAAGAGACCTAACAGCATCAATCCGTCGGTACGCGAAATCAGATTCTCAAATTGTCCGCCGTCCAACACCGCATCCAATGATACGACGATAAGGGACAACGTGGCTAAAATAGCAAACGGAATGTCTTTGTGAATAGTAGACTTGCTAATGACAATGGGACTGACCAAAGCCGAACACCCCACAATCATCAATACATTAAATGTGTTGCTTCCCACTATATTACCGATAGAAATCTCACTGCTTCCTTTCAACGCCGACATAAAACTGGTCACAAACTCCGGCAACGACGTCCCAAAGGCCACTACCGTCAAGCCTATCACCATTTCAGTCACGTTGAACCGCCGCGCCAAACCGGTCGCACCGTCCGTCAACTTGTCGGCACTGAGCAATACAAGCGCGATGCCGACTAAAAGTAATACTACTGTTAAAAACATACCCTCGGCTTTTTAGTCCCGACGACCGAGGAAGATCATGATATAATATAATAAGGTGGCCAAAGAACCTAAAGCCGCTACGACATAAGTATACGCGGCAGAACGGAGAGCCGATACGGCAGCCCCATAATTCCGGTTATTCGTCACACCGGCCTCGCTCAGCCATTTGACGGCACGCCGGCTTGCATCGATTTCTACCGGCAAGGTAATAAAACTGAACAAGGTCGTGGCAGCGAACAAGATGATTCCGAACAACATGATTTGAGGGAACACATTCAGCGTAAACATCCCGATGAGCAATACCCACATCATCCAATTGGAAGCAAAAGAAATGACCGGCACCAGACTACTCCTCATCTTCAACGGGGCATAAGCATGGGCGTGCTGCACGGCGTGGCCGCATTCGTGTGCAGCTACGGCTGCCGCTGCCACACTACACGTATCGTACACATCCTCACTCAAATTGACCGTCTTGTTGGCCGGATTGTAGTGATCGGTCAGCGACCCCGACGTACTTACCACTTCCACGTCATATATCCCGTTGTCATGCAACATCTTCACGGCGATATCACGTCCGGTCAATCCTCCGTCGATAGGAATTTTCGAATACTTTTCGAACTTGTTCTTCAAATTAGCCTGTACCAACCAACTGGCCAAGGCAATACCGATAAAAAGAATCCAATACATATTATATTTATTAAATGGTTTTGTAAAAACAACGCTTCAAACATCATGCCAACGCACGCAAAAATAGCGAAGAAATGTCGAATACGATAAATAAAACAAGAATAAGACCGGTCTTTTTTGAATAATTAGTATATTTGTAAGTCAGTATTCACAAATAAGCATAAAACACATGAGAAAAGGTCTGATATACCCTCTGCTTTCAATGGCAGTCGCTGCAAGTCTCTTGGCGGGATGTACCGGTGGACAACAAAGCAAAGACTATATGGAGGAGAATGATTCTGTGACGGTTTATCCGCCCGACACGGCTTTCTACGGTCATTTGGGAGAAGGCACGGGAATGAGCAGTCTTGAGCTTATTACCGACGACGGCGACACACTGGCGTTAAACAAAACCAACGAAAAAACAGGGGAACCGGGACGTATATTGGGCGAAATAGCGAACTACACCGACCAATATGCCATTACGACGTGCGACGACAACCAAAGTGTAAACGTGGCTCTGAACATCAACCAACTCGCCCAAAGGAAATGGCAATCGGACACTGACAAACAACACGGATTCCAATTGGAGATGAACGGTAAAGCCCGGTCTTTAGCCACCGGCCCATATAAGTACAACCAATGGAGTCTGTACAACTGCAAATTAATTCTGTTACGGGAAAGCGAAGGCGTACACGGAGCGGAAACGAGAAACGACACACTGGACATTTTGAAACTGACACCAGACTCCTTAGTGCTGCAAAGCAATCGCAAGAATATTCCCGAGAAGTTCCATCGCATATCATAAAAGAGTATTATGGCTGGCAATAAAGACAAAATGGTAAAGTGCTACAACTGTAAGCACGGCAAATACATGCAATGGATGAAAAACCCCATTATCTGTGAATGCAACTGGACCGGCGAACGCTACGTGGCCGAAGCCAAACGGCTGTGCAGCCGCTTCGAAGAAAATACAAGCCGGGAAACTCCCGAAATCACACATTACGATCATTATTAGAAAGTTTCCCGGTTGTAATGAGTAGCCAGCCTTATTTGACGGCCACGCATTCCACTTCCACCAACGCACCTTTAGGCAATGCCTTTACGGCAACTGCCGAACGTGCAGGAAAAGGTTCTTTAAAGAAAGTGGAATATACTTCGTTCATAGCGGCAAAATCTGCCATATCTGCCAAAAAGACCGTAGTCTTGACCACATGCGACAAGTCGATGCCGGCTTCCGCCATGATATGGGCGGCATTTGTCAACGCCTGACGGGTCTGCTCTTTGATACCGCCTTCGACAAATTCTCCGGTAGCCGGATCAATAGGTATCTGGCCGGAAGCAAAAACAAATCCATTCACTTCAATGGCCTGACTGTAAGGGCCGATGGCAGCAGGTGCCGATTTCGTGTGTAAAGCTTTCATAAAATCTTTTTTTATTTATATTAGTTTTAAACCTGCATTCTTCAATGCAAGCTGGAGTTCCTGTACATGTTCCGCATTACGGGTTTCCACCTGGACACGCAACCAACAGGCCGTGACGTTGGACGTATCGTCATTCCGCTCATGATACACGCTGATGATATTCGCCCCCACCGACGCGGCAATCTGACTGACCACAAACAACTGCCCCGGTTTATCGTCCAGTTCCACGCAAAAGGTGTATATCCGCCCGCTTTTGGAAAGCCCGCGGTTAATCACGCGGCTCAATATCGTCACGTCGATATTTCCGCCGCTCACTACACAAACGGTCTTGCACCCTTTTACGGGCACCTTGTTGAACATGGCGGCAGCCACGCTGACGGCTCCGGCTCCTTCCGCAATCAGTTTATGCTGTTCTATCAAAGCCAGAATCGCGGCACATATCTCATCTTCCGTCACCGTCACGACCCCGTCGAGATACTGTTTGCACGTCCGGTAAGTAAGTTCCCCCGGCTCTTTCACCGCTATTCCGTCAGCAATCGTAGACACAGCATCCAGGCATTCTATCTTCTGGTGCTCGAGGCTCTGCAACATGCCGGGCGCTCCACAGGCCTGCACGCCATACACCTTTATTTTCGGATTCAAAGTCTTGATGGCAAAGGCGATCCCACTGGCCAACCCTCCGCCTCCTATCGGTACAATCACCGTATCCACGTCCGGCAACTGTTCAATCAGCTCCAAACCGATCGTTCCTTGTCCGGCTATCACCCTCTCGTCGTCGAAAGGATGTATGAAGGTGTACCCGAATTCATCACGCAGTTCCAAAGCCTTACGGTAGGCGTCATCGTATACGCCGGGTACCAAACAAATGTCGGCTCCCAACCGACGTGTGGCCTCCACCTTGCTGATCGGTGCCCCTTCGGGTAAGCAGATCAAAGATTTAATGCCGTATTTGGCGGCCCCGAGCGCCACTCCCTGAGCATGGTTTCCAGCCGAACAGGCAATCACGCCCTTGGCCTTCTCCTCATCGCCCAACTGCGATATCTTATAACAAGCTCCCCTCAGCTTGAAAGAGCCGGTCACCTGCAAATTTTCGGGTTTCAGGTAAATCTCACTTTCCTGATTGATTTTGGGTGCATAAATCAAATCCGTCCGACGCACCACATTGCTCAAGACATACCTGGCCCTGTAAAAATCATCCAAATTCAACATAGTCGTATTTTTATATGCAAAAGTGCAAAAAAGAATTCAAACCACCTCTTTTCCGCGCACTTTTTCTGTTTCCCCCGACAAGTATTCTTCGTGAAAAAACATAATTAATCAGAAAATCCATTTTCAACCATTGTTTTTTCTCACAAATGGTCTTTACGGCACAATTTTTTTTGTATTTTTGCGCAAGATTATTCGACTCAAATTAAAAGAACAAAATTTGTTGAATCAGCTAAAAGAAGGATAAAAATGAAATTTACAAAAATTGCAACGGTTCTTGGTTTAACGGCTGTTTGTGTACCGACTATGGCTCAATACGAAGGAACGAGAGTGTACGACCGTATTGGACATGGGCAAGACAGTATCACGACCTTAGGTAATATCGTAGCCTACAAAGACAGCTACAAAGCCCAGGATTACGTAGGGGCGTACGAGCCCTGGAAAGCCGTGTTCACGATGGCTCCGTGCGCCGAAGTGAGCACGTATGCCTATGGTGCCATGATTTTGGCCAACGTACTGGTCAAAGAGCAGGACATGACGAAGAAAAAGGCATACTTCAACGAATTGATGAACTTATATGACACGCGTCTGAAGCACATGGATGCCCTCAATTCTTTTACGAAGGCAGACAAGCGTGCCACAAAGGGTGACATCCTGGCCCGTAAGGCTTTCGACTATGCTTACTACGGTGCGGGTGTGGCCGACGGTTATTCGCTGGACAAGGCCTACACCATGTTCCGCGAGGGTATAGACCTTATTAATAAGGATGGCGCAAAAGAGGTCCCCGGTTTCGTATTGGACAAATTCTTTGAAATCTCATATCAAAGATACATGGCCGACTCTACCGCTTTCCGCGAGCAGTTCCTGAAAGATTATATGGAAAGTCGCGAAGCTTGCCAAGGCATGTTGAGCTTGGCCAACGAAGCGACAGACTCCGTAGCGGCTCAAAAGATCGTGGCACAGTACGACCCGACACTGAACCGCATCGAAACCTTGTTTGCCCAGTCCAAAGCTGCCGACCGCGAGCAACTTATTGCTATTTTCGGTCCGAAAATCGAAGAAAACAAAACGAATCTGGCTTATCTGAAATCAGCGCTGACCTTATTGGCTGCTAATGATTGCGACGATACCGACATTTATTTCAAGGCAGCAGAATACGCTTACAACATCGAACCGAGCTACGAATCGGCCATCGGTACGGCACAGAAATACTACAAAGACGGAAAAGTGGCCGAATCGGTGCAATACTTTGATAAAGCCCTTGAATTATGCCCCACCGACCAAACTAAAGCGGCCATTGCATTGAAGATTGCCAATGCCGTGTCTAAAACGGGAGACTCCGCCAAGGCATTTTCATATCTGGACAAAGCCGTACAATACAACGCAGGTATTACGGGAAAGGCTCATTTGGTGCGCGCACAGATTCTGGCCTCATCCAAAAACTTCTCAGAGGCTATCTCGTATTGTACGAAAGCTGCTCAGGAGGACGTCAGCATCTCAGGTTCTGCCAATCGTCTGAAAGAGAAGATTCAGGAAGTACAGCGTAAGAACGCAGAGTACGAAAAGGCCAATGCCGAATATAAGGCTCAGAAAGCAAAAATAGAGAAAGAAGAAAATTTCTGGAAAGCCGGAGGCAAACAATAATCTACGGAACATCATCAAAAATACTCCGTAAGAGAGGGATATGGCAGGCAGAGGGGTTCACAAGACCTTTCTGCCTGCTTTCGTTTTCACCCCTAAAGGAAACGGGTACACCTGCCGGACATGCACCTCGCAGGGGATACGGAATATAAGGATTTCAGACAAAAGAACTGCATTCTGCATAGCATTGGTTTTCAACTGATTGAGATGGACAAAAAAATCTGCTGAGAATGAAAAATCAATCTCAGCCAAACGAAAAATCATTCGGCTGAGATTGATTTTTCGTTTGGCGCAGAAAAGAAAACCCTTCTTTGGTGTAAAATAAAACGTACTCTACGATTCTATTTCCTCCTTCACCGCCTGCCGCTCACGAAAGGAAGCCGCCCGAACCACTCTCGGCTTAACTTTTTTTAAAGCCAAGACTTATTGTAATTCCCTTTCCGGTGAAAGCGTATGCCGCATTTCTGCCGGAGAAAACTGTACCCTACGCTCCGAGAGCAAAGTTGCGAACGATAAAAAACTGATTATCTGTATCCAAGAAAAAAACTCCCGCATCAAATCGTACAGTAGATATGCCCCGTACATTTTTCCGGAATCAGGTAAAACCCCGTACCTTATCATACTAAAGATGAAAAGTAGTCCCGAAGCCCCTTGATTATATGTTATATAACATAAAAAAGGTATCTCCCATTCCCCTCCCGCCATACTATCTTTGTATGCAAAATACGACAATACGATGAAAAATCCCCTACGCGTCGATGAAATGATCAATCCTCACGTCTCTGTTGACTGTGTCGTATTAGGTTTTGACGGCGAACATCTCAAAGTGCTTCTCGTAAAGCAGACCGGCCACGAAGAAAGCGGCTACTATAATAACATGAAATTGCCGGGCAGTCTGATTTACAATGACGAAGACCTGGACGAGGCGGCACAGCGGGTTCTCTATGAACTGACAGGACTGAATGAGCTTCACCTCATACAGTTCAGGGCGTTCGGCTCTAAAAATCGGACCAACAATCCGAAAGACATCAAATGGCTGGAACGCTTCCACCAATTAAACCAGAAAGTGGAACGCATCGTCACCATCACCTACCTGACGATGGTAAAAATCGACAAGAAACTTACCCATTTGTCCGACCGCTACGAAGCCTGTTGGACGGACATCGATGCGCTCTGCCCTTTGGCTTTCGACCACAACCAGATTATCGGCGAAGCCCTATGGTTCGTGCGGCAATACGTGCAGACGCAGCCCGCTGCCCTGTTCGACCTTCTCCCCAAGAGATTCACCGCAGCCGAACTCCGCACACTTTACGAAACGATATATGACCGGAAATTCGACGTTCGCAATTTCCACAAACGGATTGCCCAAATGAAATATGTGCTTCCTCTGGAAGAATTCCAGACCGGCGTAGCCCACCGGGCCGCGCGGTACTACAAATTCGACCGTAAGTTGTACAACAAACTGCACGGCATGGGCAAGTCGTTCAGTCCGGACGAACATAATGAAATTTATTAATTTAACATCAAACGAATCATCATGAATTTGACACAAGAAGGAGACAGACTGTACTTGTACTCCATTACCACCGTAGCCATCTTGGGCGGACTGTTGTTCGGCTACGACACGGCAGTGATTTCCGGTGCCGAGAAAGGCCTTGAAGCCTTTTTCCTCACCGCGACTGATTTTCAGTATGACAAGGTGATGCACGGCATCACCTCGTCCAGTGCATTGATAGGTTGCGTCATCGGCGGCGCCATATCCGGCTATCTGGCCTCCCGTCTGGGGCGACGCGATTCCCTCCGTCTGGCTTCCGTCATGTTTTTCCTCTCCGCATTGGGTTCCTACTATCCGGAGTTTCTTTTCTTCGAATACGGAAAGGCCAACTGGGACTTGCTGATTGCCTTCAACCTCTATCGTGTGTTGGGCGGAGTCGGCGTCGGACTGGCTTCTGCCGTCTGTCCGATGTATATCGCCGAGATTGCCCCTTCCCACATCCGCGGCACACTGGTGTCGTGCAACCAGTTTGCCATTATCTTCGGCATGCTCGTAGTCTATTTCGTCAACTATATGATTATGGGCGACCATCAGAATCCGGTCATCCTGAAAGACGCCGTAAGCGGTGTGATGTCTGTCAGCCCCGAGTCCGACATGTGGAGCGTGTACGAGGGTTGGCGTTATATGTTCGGGTCCGAAGCCTTCCCGGCCGCCTTGTTCGGCCTGTTGCTGTTCTGCGTACCCAAGACTCCGCGCTATCTGGTGATGTGCGGTGAAGACGAAAGGGCATTTGCCATTTTGGAGAAAATCAATGGCCGCAATGTAGCCGGAAGGGTACTGGAGGAAATCAAACAGACGTCCAAGGAAAAGACTGAAAAGCTATTCACATACGGTGTGGCTGTCATCGTCATCGGCATTCTTCTCTCCGTCTTCCAACAAGCCATCGGCATCAATGCCGTGCTTTACTATGCCCCACGCATATTTGAAAGTGCCGGCGCCGAAGGAGGCGGTATGATGCAGACCGTCATCATGGGTGTGGTCAACATCCTCTTCACTTTGGTAGCCATTTTCACCGTCGACCGTTTCGGACGCAAACCGTTGCTCATCATCGGTTCCATCGGTATGGCTGTCGGTGCCTTTGCCGTAGCCCTTTGCGACCAGATGGGCGTCAAAGGTATCGTTCCGGTTCTGTCCGTCATCGTGTACGCTGCATTCTTCATGATGTCATGGGGGCCGATTTGCTGGGTTCTCATTGCCGAGATCTTCCCCAACACCATCCGAGGAAAAGCCGTGGCCATCGCCGTAGCGTTCCAATGGGTGTTCAACTACTTGGTGTCGTCCACCTTTCCGGCTTTGTACGATTTCAGCCCTATGTTCGCTTACAGCCTGTATGGTATCATCTGTCTGCTTGCAGCCCTGTTCGTCTGGAAGAGCGTGCCCGAAACCAAAGGTAAGACATTGGAGGACATGACGGCACTCTGGAAGAACCGCCTGAAAAAGAAAGCATAAACCTAACGGCGGCTTCTGCCGCCAAGGTTCATCCCGTAATAGAAACTCCTCCGGCCGACCACCGCAAAGCGATGTCAGCCGGAGGAGTTTCCTGTTTCAGTTTCTGCCTGGGCTGTCCTCATTCAGGAGTTCCTGAATTTCGCTACCACCCGTTCGTATGTCGGAGCCTCTATCCCCTGCTTCCGGCAGGCATCCAGCATATCGAATAATTGTCCTTGTATTTCAGACTCCCGCCCTTTCTTCAAGTCTTTCTGCAAAGAAGAAGTCGTCTGTGGGTCTAAGGCATCTATGACACGCAGGTTGGCCGCCACAGGGTCTTCCCGGAAACGGATGCCCAAGCGCTCTCCCAACGCCGTGCTCTCCTTCGTCAGGCCGATGAACACATCCCGTTCCTCGCCTTCTCTCTGTACGGCTCCCATCGGTGCGTCAAAGAAAGCCCCCATTCCGGCCATCGCGCTGATAAATCCCCATTTGGCAAAAGTATCCCGGTCTATGTCTTCCGAAAGAATCGCTTTCACTCCCGCGTCCGCCAACGTGCGGCGAACGGTTTCGAGTTCTTCCGGAGAAACGCCGTCCCCTGGACGTGCCCCAAACACAAGTTTGCACACCTGGCCGCTCTGTGTCACCTCGCCCGGAGCCTGGATATACCCTACGATGTAAATGCAACCGTCGATGACCCGTGAACCCGGACAGGCACGGGCGATTCTGGGCCCCGAACCATATACATTCAGGATGGGCAGCACCACGGTACGCTCACCCGAAGCACGGACGATGCAATCCGCCACGGAATCGACGGAATACCCTTTCACGCAGACCAATATCAGCTCGGCCTTCCCCCGATAAGTTTCGGCCGTAGCCACACCAATCTCTCCCGGACGTTCCTCCGTCCCGTCGTAAACATAACACGGGACGACCTGCTCTCCTTTGATTCCCGAATGGAAACGCAACCCATGCGCCAACATTTTTTCCTTATGCTCCCCGCGAGCCACACACGTTACTTCATTCCCGGCCAAGGCCAGCAGAGCAGCCAAAGAGCCGCCCACGCCTCCGGCACCTATCACCAAACATTTCATAATCTCAAACTTACTTTTCCGTATCTTTTATTTCCGTCAATACACGTTCTATCTCGTACGTCAAGTCTTCCGACGTGGCCAAAGGAGAGTCCGTAAAAACCGCCCGGACAATCCGCGACGCATCCACGACATAAATGCGAGGTATGGACGAATAAGCAAACAAATGGTAAACCGTACGGTCGGTCTGTGCGGAAAAAGGTATCGTAAGTCCGTTGTCCGCCCAATACTCTCCGACAGCTACCGCGTCCTGCTCCCGACTGATGGCCATAAAAACCATACGACCGTCCGCTCCGTACCTTTCGTACATCTGTTGTACGAGCGGCAATTCACAGCGACAATCCCCGCACGCCGTATTGAAGAACAATATGAACGAAGGTTGCCCTTGCAAACTTCCGCTCTCCACCGTCCGTCCGTCATTCATCACTACGGTAAATTCCGGCAACATGTCTCCCACTTCCACCGCATCCGGCTGCATGCCGGCATCTTCCTTTTCATTGACGCAAGAAGAAACCAGAGACAGAAATCCTATTATAAAATAACGTACGTATATTTTCATGTCACACTTCCTCACAAAACCTATCGGCAAATATACTATTTTCCGAAAGAAGAAAAAAGCTTTGCATGCAGATATTGAAGAAGCCCGCCCGACAATACCGGGCGGGCTTCACCTGCTCTTGATGCGTTCATTCTGTCCTATCGGACGAATTTCACACTCCTTACCGTCTTTCCGTCCGTCACGCGGACGATGTAAATGCCCGGAGCCAACGGAGCGGTGTGTATCGTATGCGTACCGGTTCCTAATCGGGTACGCATTACCGGACTACCGGCCATCGTGTAAACCGTCATACCGACCACACTCCCGGACGTAACCGTAATCCCTGAATGTGTCACGTCCACCGTAAATGCCGCATCGCGCACCACAGTCTCGGAAATACCTGTTTCGCCTCCGTTGCCAGTCACCTTTTCCAATACGAATGGGAAGTCGGAAGGCATCTTGTCAGCCTGGTCGCAAACCAACGTCTCGCCGTCGGTTTCCCAATAATAAGAACCGTAGCGCTCCGGTGTCTGCACGAAGCATTCCAATTCCTCTCCCCCTACCAACGTATATAAATAGAAGCTGCTACGCGCTTTGCTGTAAGTGCGGTCGGTCAGCGTTCCTTCGTTGTTCAGATAAGCCGAGTCGTTGTGGTTCTGTATCTTATAACGCTCCACATCCTCTAACCATGTGCAGTGCCAAACGAAAGCCGTCGAATCCCCATCTCCTTCCAATGCCTCGAACTTCATCGTACGGCTGTTCAGGTATTTCCCCGTAGCACGGTCTTTCATACGATAATAACCGTCTTCCAGCGTCCGTCCTTCCTGATACACCTTGACTTCAAAATCAAAATTAGCCTCGTATGTCTTTATGGAAGATGAAGTGTCTATCCAGTCCAAATGGCGGTAGATGGAAGATTGTACGTTCTCAAAAGAAATGGACTCCGTATGCTCGCCGGAACTCCAAGTGTAGACTCCGTTCCGATAACGGACGGAAGTTATCTTACCTTTCATTACCACATCATGCCCTTGTGTGACAATGGCTCGCAAAGTCTCCTGCTCTTTCCCGTCCACCGTTAACGTAGGAATTACCACCGAATTCTTAATCGTGAATTCCCGGCTTATCTCCACGCCGGACTCGTTGGTCAGCACCACCTTGAAAGTCTGGTCGGAATTCCCTTGCCGGAATGTATAAGAACCACCGGAGCCCAACAGCTTACCCTGACTGTCATACCATCTGGTGGAAGCCACATAGTTCCAATTGGCATAATCAGCCCCGAGGGTCACGTCCCTTCCGTTGACGGCACTGAACTCGCTCGTCTGGTTCATGCGTACCCCGTCGTACTCTATCCACGGGGTCAACGTGGCGCGAATGCCCTCTCCGTATACGGAAATGCAAAACATCTGCACACTCTTCACCCCCTGCGTATTGGTGTAAAACAAACGATAAACACCCGAAGCATCGGCCGTAATGTCGCGGCTCGCTCCTTTCATGCCGTCTTCCCATTCCCAATTTCCCGTGTCGGTTTCGCCATCGGGCAATACAGCCCGCAAGGTTAACGGCGTACCCTTCTTCACTTCTTTCATCTCGGCGTATGGGCGTACAGTACCGTCCTGCACGATTTCCGGAGAAAGCACGGTGGGCTTCGTCTTCTCCGTCACCGCCTCGTCCGCATGCATCAGCGTCCCGAATCCCGTATGGTCGAAACCGCCGCTATTCGTACCGTAGGAACCTCCCCCGGCCTCTATCCCCACAATCTTGGACATCCGCGTGCAGTACTCCATTGGCATTCCCATACGGTTCTGATAGTGATTGATGAACAACTGCCATATCGGCCGCCATTGTCCGCGCCCCGTACCGCTCAATCCACCCATCCACCAATTCTGAGTGTAAGGAATATCGGCGGGGTCTACTTGATTGCAGTTGTACATAGCCACATATTCCGCCGCACCGGCCACCATGGTCTGCCCCGCCTCACCCGGAATCAAAGGGTTATATAAGTTACAAAAGGCATTGTCTCCCTGATTGTAGGCCGACTGAAGGGCGTATGACAACAAGCCCAACGCCGCCATGGCATGCCCCTGGTCGCGGCCGCTTTCCTGCATCTGGTTTAAGTATCCGAACGGACCGCGGGTATCCTCATGAAACCAAGGAATGAGTCCCCATCCGTAACCACACATACCCTGGTCTGGCTTCACAGGATGACTGTCGCCCACATAAAGCGATTCATTGCCCGGCCCTTCTTTTATCCAGTACATACCGTAATTATAAATGTCCGGCAAATCGGCGAAGATGCCCAGCGACACACAGAAAAGGGCATTTCCCAATCCCCAATTACTGTGATAGTGATACCAGTTACCTTCGCGCACTACAGTATCGTGCCGACGTTCCAGAAAGTCTTGTGCCGTAGTGAACCACACGTCGATCATCCACTGCTTGAAGCGTTCGAAATCCTCTTTCTCCCACTTTTCGTAATCACGCATCAACTCGGCCGCATTCAGAAATTGGTAACCGATAAAGCCGGGCACCAAGGACTGGTTCGTATTCCCACCGATTCCTTTGGTAATCGCTACGTACTGGTTCAACACATAGACAGCCCGTTCCGCCCATTGCGCCTCGCCTGTAATTTTCCAAAGCAAGGCACACTGGTAAGCCTTGGCCGCATTGCGATAGGCGTTCATGTAGTTTTCGTCACCGGCAATTCCACGTTTGATATATTCCGTCACTCCCCAAATGTCGTTCACTGCCTTGTTGGCCACCCAACTGTTCTTCAACACCTCAAAAGCCTGTAGCGTCTGGGCATCGTGCTCTGCCAGGCGTTTCTTGATTTGGTCAAAGTCATTCTGACTGTGCAAAAGCCCCGGATGGACGAATGCCCCTTGGGCATATACCCCGCCCCCTCCGATGCTGAAAAACAAAGCCACCGTAAAAAGAGATAGTTTCTTCATAAATGATAAATATTGGTTTCCGTTCTTATTTCCAATGCTTTCTACACGGTTTACGAACGTCTGCCGGAAAATCCGCAAAAACACACATTATTTAACTATTCAGAACACCTATCAACCCATCGGAAACAGGAGATACAAAAAAAGCCACCCGACGGAATAAACTCTCCGGCAGGCGGCTGCATACGATTCAATCCGGTATCTGCTTAATAGCGGATATCCAACTCTTTCAAAATAGACGAGATTTTCTCCATTGTGGTCAACCGTGTAGGCACCAAAGGCAGACGAAGTTGGTTCTCAATCATTCCCATGGCATGGAGCATGGCTTTTACGCCGGCCGGATTGCCATCCACAAACAACAATTTGAACAAATCCGAGAACTTGTGGTGAATGATACGGGCATGCTCGTAATCTCCGTTCAGTGCCATGCGGACCATACGGCTGAATTCGGCGGGCAAGGCATTGCCTATCACTGAAATCACGCCTACCGCCCCCATCGTAATCAGCGGATAAGTGATGCCGTCATCCCCTGAAAGGACATCGAAGTCGCGAGGCTTGTTTTTTATCACATCCTCCAACTGGGTCATATTCCCACTGGCCTCCTTGACGGCCACTATATTCTCGAAATCACGGGCCAAGCGCAATGTCGTCTCCGCACTCATGTTGACTCCCGTACGCCCCGGTACGTTATACAACACGACCGGCACGGGCGAAGCCTCCGCTATGGCTTTGAAATGCTGGTACAACCCCTCCTGCGAAGGCTTGTTATAATAAGGACAAACCGACAAGATACCGTCGATGCCGCTCCAATCCCCTTCCTTCAGGTCTTTAACTACTGCTGCCGTGTTATTCCCGCCACATCCCATCAACAAAGGAACACGGCCGGCTACACGCTCCACAAGCATCTTTTTCAATATCTTCTTCTCGTCAGCCGAGAGGCAAGGTGTTTCGGCCGTCGTTCCCATAATACACAGGAAATCCACGCCATTCCGTATCTGATATTCTACCAGACGGGTCAACGCCTCATAGTCCACTTCACCATCCGATTTAAAAGGAGTTATCAAAGCAATTCCCAACCCCTTGAACTTATTTTGTGCCATAGTTTAAGTAGTTCTATCTATTTCGCGACAAAAATACAAATAAAATCCCATAATGCAAACAATCTTTCACGATTCTATCTTTTTCAAGAACTCTTCTTCCGAGAGGATAGGGATACCCAATTTACCGGCTTTCTCCAGTTTGGCCGGTCCCATGTTGGCTCCGGCCAGCACGAAAGAAGTCTTCGAAGAGATGCTGCCCACATTTTTTCCACCGTGCTGTTCTATCATGGCTTTATATTCGTCGCGCGAATGAAGCGAGAACACCCCGCTCACCACAATACTCTGCCCGGATAACTTGTCGGAATGGCTGCTCAATTCTTCGTCGGAAAGCTCCATCCGGACCCCTTTTTCCCGCAAACGGCGCACCAAATCGCGGTTGGCTTCGTTTGCAAAATAGCGGATCACGCTCTCGGCTATCACCACACCGATTCCGTTGATCTGCAACATGTCCTCCAACGATGCCGAGGCCAGCGCGTCCATCGACTTGAAATGGCGTGCCAAGGCTTTAGCCGCAATTTCACCGACAAAACGTATGCCCAAGGCAAACACCACGCGTTCGAAAGGAACTTCTACGGAGTCGGCAATCGAGCGGACTATCTTTTGCGCGGATTTCTCGCGCGTGCCGTCCTCGCCGTTAATCTGCTGCACCTGTATATCGTACAGGTCGGCCACATCGCGTATCAAGCCGCGGCGGTAGTAATCGTCCACGGTTTCGGGTCCCAGACTGTCTATGTTCATGGCCCTGCGGCTGATGTAATGCTCTATGCGCCCCTTGATTTGCGGCGGACAAGCCGTGTCGTTGGGACAATACCATGCGGCTTCTCCCTCGTAACGCACCAGTTCGGCCCCGCATTCCGGACAACGGGTGATGAACTCGGCCCTTGGTCCCGTTTCCGGTCCCCGCGCATCGGCGTCCACACCTACGATTTTGGGAATGATTTCCCCTCCTTTTTCCACATATACCATGTCCCCGATATGCAAATCCAACTGCTCCATCACGTCGGCATTGTGCAGCGTGGCACGCCGCACGACCGTACCGGCCAACTGCACCGGATCCATATTGGCCACCGGCGTCACCGTTCCGGTACGTCCGACCTGGAAGGTCACGGCATTCAGGCGCGTACGGGCACGCTCCGCCTGAAACTTGTAAGCGATGGCCCAACGGGGGCTTTTGGCGGTATAGCCCAACGCACGTTGCTGCCTCTGGGAGTTGACCTTCAGCACGATGCCGTCCGTAGCCACAGGCAGGTTCTTGCGCTCCACGTCCCAATAATCTATGAAATCATAAATGTCCTGGAGCGTAGTTACTTTCTTCATCCCCCCGGATATCTTGAATCCCCATGAGCGGGCCGCCTGCAAATTTTCATAATGCCCGTCAAAAGGAATGTGTTCTCCCAAAAGGTAATATAAGTAAGCGTCAAGCTTGCGTTGCGCCACCACCGCTGAGTTTTTGCTTTTCAGCGTCCCCGAAGCCGCGTTACGCGGATTGGCGAAAAGCGGTTCTTCGCGTTCTTCGCGTTCACGGTTCAATGCCTCGAAGCTCGTCCACGGCATCAGGATTTCCCCACGGATTTCAAACTCTTCGGGGTAACCGTTCCCGTTCAGACGAAGCGGAATGCAACGAATGGTCTTGACGTTTTCCGTCACGTCGTCGCCCTGTACCCCGTCGCCCCGCGTCACGGCACGCACCAACCGCCCCTGCTCGTAGGTCAGCGAGATGGAAAGCCCGTCGTATTTCATTTCACAACAAAGCTCGAACGGCTCGCCTTCCAAACCGGAACGGACGCGTTCATAAAAGTCGGCCACCTCTTGCTTGTTGTACGTATTGGACAACGACAACATGGGATAGCGGTGGGGCACCTGAACGAACTCCTGATTCAGGTCGCTCCCCACGCGCCGCGTCGGCGAGTCCGGCTCGTCAAATTCGGGATGGGCCGCCTCGAGGTCTTGCAACTCCCGCATCATGCGGTCGAACTCTTGGTCGGAAATCTCCGGGACGTTCAACACATAATAATTATAGTTGTGGCGGTGCAATTCATTGCGAAGCCGCTCTATCTGTTCCTTTACTTCCATTTGCATTCAATGATAAACCCTGACGGGGAGACATCGCGGCTCTGTTCCCGCGAACGGCTCCCCCGTCATTCGCATAAGCAAAGATAGTCAATTCGCAGAAAACGCCCAAGGGCGCAAAGAAAAAAGAAAAGCGTACTTTTCCGGCACAATCTGTCAAAACGTCAATCCCATACCTTCGAGAATCGTCCATTCGCCCCTCGATGCGACCTCGATGCCCAATAAGCGACGCACGCGCCTCCCGGAAAAATCAAAAAGACAGCCTGAAAGCTTTTTCACAAGACGAAAGCAGACGGGAACCGCCTGTCCTCCGCTTCTTTCTTCTTCCGGTGAAACCTGCGAGGCGGAACCGCCAACATTCTGTCCGTAAATTCTTGTCGGCGAAATACAGGAAAATAGAACGAAAAAGCCGCAAAAAAGCAGTTTTGCCCCTCTCCGTGCAGCGAAAAATTCCCATTTCGGGCGGATTTTTTCCACGACATGCGGAGTACCCGGAATTTATATGAGGAAAGAAATTTTTCGTTTGGCTGCAAACGATTTTTTTCTTTCCTCAAAGTAAATGAATATATACTGCATAAACATGCGTCAAGCCCCCCTGAAATGAATATTTATGCAATCCTTCACGCCTGACGGCCTACAGTTTCCCTCTTGCGCACCCTGCCGGAACGAAGGTTTTCCTGTCATTTTGCCAAGGAATCAGCGTTTTTTATTTAATTTTGCAACAAAGCGCATCAGGCATGGACATCTGGGATAAAAAGAAACGTTCCGCCGTCATGGCCAAAATAAAAAGCAAGGACACCAAACCGGAATGGATTGTACGCCGCTATTTGTTCTCACGGGGCTACCGCTACCGTAAGAACGTGAAAGGTATGCCCGGAACGCCCGACATTGTGATGCGCAAGTACGGCATCGTCATCTTCATCCATGGCTGCTTCTGGCACGGACACGAGGCCGACGGGAACATACCCCGTTCCAACACGGAATTCTGGCAGAAGAAAATCAAGCGGAACCAAGAACGGGACGCACGCAACAAGGAAGCCCTGAAACGTATGGGCTGGAGGGTGATGACCATCTGGGAGTGCCAACTGAAGCCCGCCGTCCGCAAACGCACCCTGCTCGAAATGGAATACTTCATCAACCACACGTTCCTGGAGCGGTTCAAACCCCGGCGCAGCCCTGCGGTTTACGGGACGGAGGAACAAGAAGCCCCCGGCATGGTGGCCGAAGGCGATGCAGAATACAGCGCGCCTAAGACATCCGGCGGCCTTGAAAAGCCGGACAAGTGAACCCCGACGGCATACGCCCGATTCACGGGGACGGACTTTTCCGGGCATAAAAGTTCCGCCGCCCCCGTTTTATTTTCCCTCTACACGTGCAGGGCTTTCAAATCCGCCCGATTATACTTACCTTTGTCCACTAAAAAGAATCGTGGAAACAATGAAGATAGCAATCATTGGCGGAGGAGCGGCCGGCTTCTTTCTGGCCGTCAACCTGAAAACATTCGCGCCGCAGGTGGAGGTCACGGTATTCGAAAGGCAGGCGGATGTATTGAAAAAAGTACTGGTCTCGGGCGGCGGACGCTGCAACCTGACCAATACTTTTGAGGGTGTGACAGACCTGAAACAGGTCTACCCCCGTGGGCACAAGCTCTTGAAGGGGCTTTTCAAACAGTTCGGTCACCGGGATGCCTACCAATGGTTCGAAGCGCACGGCGTGCCGCTCGTCGCGCAAGACGACCATTGTGTGTTTCCGGCCGCACAGGATGCCCGTGCCGTAGCCGGTTGCCTGAAAAGCCTTGCTGTGGAATTGGGGGTCACGGTGAAAACCTCCCACCGCGTGGAAACCCTCACGCCTTGCGGCGGGAAGTATGAAATCACGTTTCAGGATGTGCGCCAAGGCCGTCTGCTATTCGACCGCGTGGCCATCACCACCGGCGGTTCACCGCGTGGCGAAAGCTTCGCTTATCTGGAACGGTTGGGGCATCGCATCGAAACGCCCGTCCCTTCGCTCTTTACGTTCAACATCGCCTCCCCGACACTGCGCGGGCTGATGGGCACCGTGGTAGACCCGGCATTGGTCGGCATCCCCGGTACCAAATTCAGGCATTCAGGCGCGTTGCTCGTCACCCATTGGGGCATGAGCGGCCCGGCCATCCTGAAATTGTCTTCCCATACCGCCCGTTTCATACAGGAGAAAGCTTACCGCTTCCCCATTTTCGTCAACTGGACGAACGAGTCCCACAGCGAAACCGTGACCGGCATCCTGCAAGACATGGCGCAACGCCACCCCCAAAAGAAAATCTCCGGCTTGCGCCCGTACGACTTGCCTGTGCGGTTATGGCATTACCTCATCGGTAAGTCCGGCATCGCCCCCGACCGGAAATGGAACGAGCTGGGGCACAAAGGGCTTTGCAAACTGGCCGACACGTTGTGCAACGACCGCTACGATGTGGACGGCAGGAGTACGTTCCGCGAAGAGTTCGTCACGTGCGGAGGGGTGAGCCTCGAATCGGTGCAACGGCAAACGCTGGAAAGCAAGACCTGCCCCGGACTTTACTTTGCAGGCGAGGTGCTCGATATCGACGGCGTGACCGGAGGATTTAACTTTCAGGCCGCATGGACCACGGCATACACCGTAGCGCGGGCCATCGCGGAAAACGCGGTACAAAAACAGCCCGTCCCGTAGGAGGCGTCATAACCTCGACCCTACGGAACGGGCCCATTAAGGTAAAGTCAAACCGGAACGTCCATCCCCAGCCGAAAGACGGTCCGTATATCGACCTGCTCACATGCTATTGCAAGCGGAACGTAAACGGCAAAACATAGCGCACAGCCACCGCCTTCCCGTCCTTCTGTCCCGGTGTCCATTTCGGCATTCCGTTTATCACACGGAAAGCCTCGTCGACAAACAGTCGCAACATTTCTTTGGGTGCCGGACTGCCGTCCACCGCCTGCGCATAACTTTTCTCCCCCGCTTCGATACGGCACAGGCTCCCGTCCGTGTCGATGACAAAACTACAGAACACGCGTCCCGTCACACCGTTTTTCAAACATTCGCTTGGGTATTTCATGTTATGCGCCACATAAGCCATACACTCGGCATCACCTCCCGGAAACATCGGCTTAACGTCTACCACGTCATACACATTACGAGGCAGGACCTTGGCACTTTTCAACCTCAAATAATAAGACGCTGAATCTTTCCCTTCAGTCCGGGCAAGCTCCGCCTCCTTGAACTCCACACGGTCTGGAAGGCCATTCCGGGGTGCCATCGCTTTCACCACAATACCTTCGGACATCCTTTCCGAAGAGGCAACGGCCGAATCTGCCTTCGCCACAACCGAAGAAGGCTTGGAGGCTTCCCCTCCGGAGACTTCCGCTTTGGAAGCCGCTTTTTCCATTTTTAAAGGTTCCGGCTGAACATTTTCAGCCGCGACGGCTTTCGCAGTTGCGGATAAATCCGTAACTTTGACCGCAGAGAGTTGCTCCAACCGGCCGTCTACTCCGTTTACGATCTCCGGACGGGCGAATGCCACTGTGGCAAAAGCCCCCACGGGCAGCAGGTACATGTACTTCAAAACTGCCCATTTCGTTGATTTTTTGTTACACATCATAGCAATACGTTTTTTAAGTGTGCTTTGATTCAGACCGTTGGCAAAAGATTGCAGTCGGCTGCCAACGGCCTTTTTTATTAGATATAACTGATAGTTCTTCGCGTTGACTCCATGGTTGAGTACGTACTCGTCGGCCTGATACTCATGAATGCAGCGCAAGTCCATCTCCATCATCCAAACCACTGGATTGAACCACTGTACGGCCTCCACAGCCAACATCAGCAGCGTATCGTAGGAATGGCCGTACAGCACATGGGCCTTTTCGTGCATGAGAATGGCTTCGCCGGCATCGCCCTCCAAGTCTCCTTCCCACATCACAACGCTGTGCATCCAACTGAAAGGCGGCATGGGACGGGCATGACAGTAGAGCGTAATACCGTCTGAAAAGCTCTCGCGCCACAGACAACCGCGAGATATCGCCCGACGCATACGGAAGAACTGGTACATACGGACGGACAACGACACCGCCAGACCTGCGAAATAAAGACAGACACACACCAAAGGCCAAACAGGAACATCCGCATCCGGCATGATGACGACCTCCGGCATGAAAAGCTCCGTCCGCCCAAGCCGGTCTATCAATCCGGCATACGCCCCTTCCGGTGCGGCAGACTGCCACGAATGCCACATTCCGCCAAACCACTCCTCCTGCGAAAGCGGGAAAAGGAACGAAGCCGCAAGTATGGCCAACAAGGCCATACGGTTCAAGCGATGCAGCCTTTCCTTACGTAATAATAAGGTATAAGGCAGATAAAGCAATGTCAGGCACAAAGCCGATTTGATGATATAAACCAAGAATGTTCCCATATCCTATATTTTAAACTGTTCCACCACCATGCCCTGTGGACTGCGGGCTACGCGCGCCGGGGCTCATCCCCCTGCCGTTCCACCATCTCAAGCATTTCTTTCAATTCTTCTTCCGAGATACGTTCCTCTTTGACAAAAAAACGAACCAAAGAGGACAACGAACCGCCGAACAAGTCCTCCTTCACCCCGTCCAGCACTTTCCGCGTATATTCCTGTTTCGTAATCAAAGGATAATAACACTGGGTTTTCGTTCCTTTCAGCTTCTCAAATCCTACGTATCCCTTGTTCAACAAAATCTTCATGAACGTGGCTACGGTAGTATAAGCCGGTTTCTTCTCGCCGTACCCCTCAAGCACATCCGAAATGGTGCCCTTCATCGAAGGCAGACTCCAAAGGATGTTCATGACTTGCATCTCAGCTTTTGTCAGTGTACCCTGCTTTCCCATTATTTCTAATACTTTAGTTATTGATATGGCAAATGTATATCTAAAGGTTTAGAAAAGCAAATCTACGGAACGTTTTCTGTTCCCAAAATTTCCTTTTTAACTTCTATTTTTAGTAATCAGCCGCCACACGCCATGAAATCCGGCACAAAATCACTACTTTTGCAGTAGATTACAAGAAAACAGATTCCCATGAGAATAGACATCATTACCGTTTTGCCGGAATTGCTCGAAGGCTTTGTGCGTGAAAGCATATTAGGACGTGCCCAAAAGAAAGGCTTGGTGGAAATCCATTTGCACAACTTGCGCGACTATGCCACGAATAAGTACCGCCGGGTGGACGACTATCCTTTCGGCGGCTTTGCGGGCATGGTGATGCAGTGCGAACCGATAGACCGCTGCATCTCGGCCTTGAAGGCTGAACGGGACTACGACGAAGTGATTTTCACCACACCGGACGGCGAACAGTTCGACCAACCGATGGCCAACACGCTTTCCCTTTGTGAAAACCTCATCATCCTGTGCGGACATTATAAAGGTATAGACTACCGCATCCGTGAACACCTCATCACGAAAGAAGTCAGTATAGGAGATTACGTACTGACGGGCGGAGAACTGGCAGCCGCTGTCATGACAGATGCCATAGTACGTATCGTGCCCGGTGTCATCGGTGACGAACAAAGCGCCCTCTCCGACTCGTTCCAGGACAACCTGCTGGCAGCTCCCGTATATACCCGTCCGGCCGATTATAAAGGCTGGACCGTGCCGGAAATTTTACTTTCCGGGCACGAAGCCAAGATTAAGGAATGGGAACTGCAACAGTCTTTCGAACGCACAAAGGCTTTGCGTCCCGATTTGCTGAAAAAGAAAGACTGACCGTCTGCTTTTTCACTCAGCCCCCTTAAAAAGGAACCGGAAATATTGCCGGATTCACCGCCAAATCGTATCTTTGTCATTCAGTATTTAAATAAATAATGTAATGGGAGAACAAAAACACAACTTGTACGTCATTGCAGGTTGTAACGGAGCCGGAAAAACGACAGCCAGCTTTACCGTACTTCCGGAAATGTTGGATTGCCGGGAATTCGTCAACGCCGACGAAATCGCAGCCGGACTGTCTCCGTTCAATCCCGAAGGCGTAGCCATCCAGGCGGGACGACTGATGATAGAACGCATCATCCACTTGTTGAAAGAAGGCGAAACCTTTGCTTTTGAAACGACATTAGCTACACGGTCTTACGTGAAGCTCATCAAACAGGCACAGAAAAGAGGCTATTTCGTCACGCTGCTCTTCTTTTCGCTGAGCAGTCCGGAACAGGCCGTGAAACGGGTGGCCAAACGCGTAAGCGAAGGTGGACACAACATCCCGCTCGATGTGATTTACCGCCGTTACGACAACGGCCTGAGTAACCTGTTCAACCTCTATATGCCCGTATGCGACTATTGGGCATTGTATGACAACAGCACCTGTCCGGCCAATAAAATAGCCTACGGATGCAAAGACGAGAGTATAACTATTATTGAACCAGCCGTATATGAAAAATTCAAAGACCAATACACCGAAGAAAACGATAATGAGCGAGGATGAGGTTTATGAAATGCAGCGCAAAATCGACGAAGGCATATACCTGGCTCAGAAACGCCTCGTGGAGCGTGCAAAACATAACCATACTACTCTGATTATCGCCCGCGAAGGACAAGTTGTTGAAGTAAAAGCAGAGGAACTCTATCCTATCCGCAAGAATTATCGTCCCCAAATCAGATGACAAAACCCATTTATCCGGAAAACCGTTTGCCGGACGAATGGCAAATAGAAAATGCCGGCCCAAAAGTGATTTTGAGGCCGGCTTTATACATATAGACTTGGAAAATTTACTTGTTGAACATTATCTTCCCATTTGGAACAGTATACGTTTTACTCTCCAAAAGTCTTTTTTAGAGTATATAATACCAACATTGGATTTCCTGATCGCCTTAAACTATCATTCATTACAGGGTGATTTACCTTAACTCCCTTATATAAACGATCGTCACTATAACTCTCCGGATCATATTCCGAGATATATTTCCAACTTATTAGTTGATTTCCTGTTTTTATAGTCGATCTTCCGCAATCAATTTTTAATACGGAATTAATATAATGATTCTTATAAGGCATATTAATATAATATAGCATTCTACTATATATAAAAGAAAGGCACGTATCATTGCCTATCACACAATTTACAGTAGGCCTTACATACTTCATTCGTTCTTGTACATTCAAATCTCCATAATACCTTTTACGCAAAATTTGCTCTGTTTCCTTCTTTAATGGATAATCTAAAGATATAACTGGGACAAATTCAAAATCTTTAATTTCATACAAAGCATCCGACTGTTCCGTATGGAAGTACAGATTATCGTTATCCCTAATAAAAACAGGTTCCGTACCAGCTACATTATACATATCGCTTTCAGCCTGAAATATTTTTCTAGCCTTTTGTTCCAAGGTAATATAATCTACTGTTGCATTATTAGCCGAATACAATAAAAAACCTGCATCATACCAACATATTCTCCAATAATAATCAGATAGTTTTATTTCTTGTTTAAACTTTAGATCCTTATCTAATATTATAATTTTAGGTGGACCACATAATATACAAATATCTCCCGTTTCTGGAGACACATCAAAACCTGTGATCTCTGCATATTCCCCTTTTCCATTTCCGGTCTTATCGTATAGAGAAACAGGTTGACCTACTGAGTCAAAAGCAACAATCGCTGTTTTCTGCTTATTATCCAAAATATACCATTTACCGTCATACTTACGTATAGCATTGATTTCCCCCAATAAAAATGAATCTTTTTCATGAAGAGGAATAAAATCAACTTGCTCTATAAAAGAGCAAGTTGATATAGTATTATTTACTTTCGACAAATCACGTATATTAGCTTCTTCTTTTCTATCACCGCAAGAGTTACACAAGACTAAAATAGAAAGAGAGAACAATGTATGCTTCATCATAAGCCAAGATCTTTTAGGAAATCATTACAGGTAATATCATTCCCGCATCTAACTCCATTTTGCCACCAACTTTTTTGCTTGTAGATTTGTGTACCACTACTTAAATCAACAGTAGCACCAATGGTAGCCCCATACAGTCCCAATTTAATTCTAAGAATGTTTATTTGTTCTTACGCCTGATTTCAGATTTACATTCATCCTTTGCCAATATACAATCATAAGGACTTTCAGCCCGACTTAACATTTCTACATTAGCCAAGATTAAATCCATTTCAGGGAATGTCTTACAGACTTCCCTCTTTCCGATTACAGCAAAAGCTATAACTGAGACTCAGACTACAAATACAAAACAAACGTTTTCTTCATAATCTCATATTTTTAATTAATACTAAATTTTCCAAGCCAATGCCGCAGCACCTACCACAGCCGCTTGTGCATCATCCATTTGGGAAATCAACATCTTGGCTTTTCCCTTGAATATGTTCTGCACATTAGCATCGTATGCCTCTTTTATCGGGTCCATAATCAGATTGCCGGCTTTTGTCAGCCCACCGAAAAACACGTATGCCTCCGGACTACAGAAGGCGGTAAAATTGGCACAAGAGCGTCCTAACAATTCACCGGTAAACTTATATACATCGCGTGCCAGTTGGTCACCGTGCTCAGCGGCAATGGATACGTCTTTCGACGTAATCTCCTCCAACGGGATTTTACGCAACTCCGTGTCGTCTGTACGTTTGGCGAGAAACTCGCGTGCCGTGCGCGCCACGCCCGTGGCCGAACAATAAGTCTCCAAACATCCCTTACGGCCACAGCCACACAAGCGGGCTTCCGGGGTCGTATCCACAATCACATGTCCCAATTCTCCGGCAAACCCGTCACAACCGTAGACCAACTCACCGTTGACTACAATACCGCTGCCCACGCCCGTGCCCAAAGTAATCATGATGAAGTTCTTCATTCCCTTGGCTACTCCGTAAGTCATCTCACCGATAGCCGCAGCATTGGCATCGTTTGTCAAGACCACGGGAATCCCCAATCGTTCACTGAATTTCTTTGCAAACGGGACGATTCCTTTCCACGGCAGGTTGGGTGCCAGTTCGATATTGCCGGTATAATAGTTACCATTAGGCGCACCGATTCCCATCCCCTTGATATTCTGGATGCCGCCCACCTGTTCTATCATCGGAGCCAAAGCGGCACAAGCACTGTCCATATAGACATCCAAATCGTTCTGTCCTTTCGTCCGGATAGACGTCGAAGTCACCACACTTCCTTCCGAATTCACAATGCCGAAAACTGAGTTGGTTCCTCCTAAATCAAGCCCTATTACATAAGGTTTATTTTCCATAGCCATAATGTATATATAAAAGTTAATTATAACAGTTTTCAAAGTTAAGAAAAACAGATGTAACCGCGAAAAGAAAAAAACTCTTTTTCACGAAAAATAAAAAAAGAACGGCCTTTTCTTTATAGTCTCATGAAAAAATGCCAATTTTGCACCTATTATGTGGTTTGAACCGGTTAGTACATTAGATTTAATCATAAAGGGATTGCTCATCGGCGTGGTGGCATCCGCTCCCATGGGACCAGTCGGAGTGCTTTGCATTCAGCGTACACTGAACAAAGGGCGCTGGTATGGCTTCGTCACAGGAATCGGAGCAGCTTTCAGCGACATCATATATGCTTTGATTACGGGATTCGGAATGAGTTTCGTGGTAGACTTCATTGAAAACAAAGACAACATGTTCTACCTGCAGATGGCGGGCAGTATCATGCTCTTCTTTTTCGGATGGTACACTTACCGTTGCAATCCGGCGAAATCCATCCGCCCGACTTCTCCCCGCAAGGGTACGCTGATACACAATATGGTGACCGGTTTTCTGGTCACGTTTTCCAACCCTCTCATCATCTTTCTGTTCGTGGCGTTGTTCGCCCGCTTCACCTTTGTCGTCCCCGACCACGTGGTACAGCAATCTCTGGGTTACTTGTCCATACTCGTCGGAGCCATGATATGGTGGTTCGTCCTGACTTATTTCATAGACAAGGTGCGCAGCCGTTTCGATGTCAAAGGCATCTATTTGCTGAACAGACTCATAGGAGTGGTTGTCATTGTGGCCTCTATCGTGGGGTTTGCCGTCACGCTGACCGGTTTATCGTTATAAATATATGTATATAGCCCAACAACTTAAAGAAAAAAACATTGCCGAATACCTGCTTTACATGTGGCAGGTGGAAGATATTCTCCGTGCCCACCACTTGGACCCGGATGAACTCAAACAGAACTATCTGGCACAGTTCAGAGCCACGGAGGAAACGGAAAAAGAAATGGAAGAATGGTACAGCCATCTCATCCGCATGATGAAAGAAGAAGGCATACAGGAGTGTGGCCACCTGCAAATCAACCGGAACATCATCCTGTGGCTCACCGACTTGCACAACCAATTGTTGCAGTCCTCCAAGTTTCCGTTCTACACGGCTGCTTATTACAAGGCCTTACCCTACATCGTAGAACTCCGCAACAAGGGGGACAAAAAGGACGTGTCGGAATTGGAAAACTGTTTCGACGCCCTCTACGGCGTGATGTTGCTCCGCCTGCAACACAAACCGATAAGCGACGAGACCGCCAAGGCCGTGGCCGACATCACCAAACTTTTGGCCATGCTCTCCGACTATTACAAGCAGGACAAGGCAGGCGAATTGAAATTTGAATGAACAAAAGGAAACAAACGATATGAAAAATATTTTAGTAACAGGCTGCAACGGCCAACTGGGCAATGAAATGCAGCTTCTGGCTGCCGGTCATCCGGAATTCAATTATTTTTTCACAGACGTGAAAGAGTTGGACATCACCGACGAGAAAGCCGTAAAGTCATTCGTCGGCATGCACGAAATTGACTGTATCGTGAACTGTGCGGCTTACACGGCCGTAGACAAAGCGGAAAGCGACGAAGCGTTCTGCGACTTGCTGAACCATACAGCCCCGGGCTATCTGGCCAAGGCCGTGCATGAACGGGGCGGCTGCATGATACAGGTTTCTACGGACTACGTGTTCGACGGGACTGCACACATTCCCTACCGCGAGGAGGAACCGACATGCCCGGCTACGGCATACGGCCGCACCAAACTGGCAGGCGAAGAAGCCGTCATGCGGAATTGCCCCGAATCGGTCGTCATCCGCACGGCATGGCTCTACTCCACTTTCGGAAACAATTTCGTCAAGACCATGTTGCGGTTAGGTCGGGAAAAAGAGAGTCTCGGGGTCATCTTCGACCAAATCGGCACGCCGACTTATGCACGCGACTTGGCAGTGGCCATCTTTGCCGTACTGACACAGGATTTCGTTCCCGGAATTTACCATTTCAGCAACGAGGGAGCCATCTCATGGTACGACTTTACCAAAGCCATCCACCGCATAGCCGGCATCACCACCTGCAAGGTACGCCCGCTCCATACGGAAGAATATCCCGCACCGGCGGCACGGCCTCATTATTCCGTGCTCGACAAGACCAAAATCAAAGAGACTTATCACATCGACATTCCCTATTGGGAAGACTCGCTGACCGAGTGCATCCAGAAATTAGAACAGAATTAAACCGACGCATCGAAACGTATGAATGAAATAGAAAGAAGAAGGACTTTTGCCATTATTTCCCATCCGGACGCCGGAAAGACCACCCTCACCGAAAAACTATTGCTCTTCGGAGGGCAAATCCAGGTGGCCGGAGCCGTCAAGAACAACAAAATCAAGAAAACGGCCACCAGCGACTGGATGGAAATCGAAAAACAACGCGGTATTTCGGTCACGACTTCCGTCATGGAATTCGACTACAAGGATTACAAAGTGAATATCCTGGACACCCCGGGCCATCAGGACTTTGCCGAAGATACGTTCCGCACGCTGACAGCAGTGGACAGCGCCATCATCGTCGTGGACAGTGCGAAAGGCGTGGAGGCGCAGACCCGGAAACTGATGACGGTCTGCCGTATGCGCAAAACGCCGGTCATTATCTTCATCAACAAGATGGACCGTGAGGGAAAAGACCCCTTCGACCTTTTGGACGAACTGGAACAGGAGTTGCAAATCAAGGTGCGCCCTCTCTCATGGCCCATCAATCAGGGACAACGTTTCAAAGGGGTGTACAACATCTACGAGCAACGCCTCGACCTGTTCACCCCCGACAAGCAAAAGGTAACGGAAAAGGTGGAGGTGGACATCCACAGCGATGCACTGGAAGCTCACGTTGGCCAGGCCGATGCCGACAAACTGCGGACGGACTTGGAGTTAGTGGACGGTGTCTATCCCGAGTTCGACGTTCAGACCTATTTGGAAGCCGAAGTGGCTCCCGTCTTCTTCGGGTCGGCACTGAACAATTTCGGTGTAAAAGAGCTATTGGACTGCTTCGTGCAGATTGCACCCAGCCCGCGTCCGACGTTGGCCGAAGAGCGCACGGTCGAGCCGGAAGAGCCGAAGTTCAGCGGTTTCATCTTCAAAATCACAGCCAACATCGACCCTAACCACCGTTCATGTATCGCCTTCTGCAAAGTATGTTCCGGTAAGTTCGTGCGCAACGCGCCTTACTTGCATGTACGCCAAAACAAGACGCTGCGCTTTTCTTCGCCCACACAGTTCATGGCACAAAAGAAAAGCACGATAGACGAGGCCTGGCCCGGCGACATCGTGGGACTGCCGGACAACGGCATATTCAAGATCGGCGACACACTGACCGAAGGAGAGATGATACATTTCCGCGGACTGCCGAGTTTCTCTCCCGAAATGTTCAAATACATCGAGAATGCCGACCCCATGAAGACCAAACAGTTGAACAAGGGTATCGAACAGTTGATGGACGAGGGCGTGGCACAGCTCTTCGTCAACCAGTTCAACGGACGGAAAATCATCGGTACGGTAGGACAATTACAGTTTGAAGTGATACAATACCGTCTGGAAAACGAGTATAATGCCAAATGTCGCTGGGAACCCGTCAGCCTGTACAAGGCGTGCTGGATAGAAAGCGACGACGAAGCACAGTTGGAAGCCTTCAAAAAGCGCAAGTATCAGTTCATGGCCAAGGACCGTGAAGGCCGCGACGTTTTCCTGGCCGACAGCAACTACGTGCTTCAGATGGCCCAGAACGATTTCGAGCACATCAAATTCCATTTCACCAGTGAATTTTAAAGTTTAAACCGAACATACGGACATGAATAAAGAAGAAGACATCAGACAGGCGGTAGAGGTCATGCGCCGGGGCGGCGTCATCCTCTACCCTACGGACACGATATGGGGAATCGGCTGCGATGCCACCAACGAAGAGGCCGTCCGTCGTGTATACGACATCAAGAAGCGCGACGACAGCAAGGCACTCATTTGCCTGGTAGACTCCGACCACCGGTTGCAGCGTTACGTAAGCGACGTGCCCAACGTGGCTTGGGACTTGATAGAATATGCCACCCGTCCGCTCACCATCATTTTCGACAAGGCCAAGAACCTGGCACCCAACCTGCTGGCCGAAGACGGCAGTGTAGGCATCCGCGTCACCCGTGAAGAATTCAGCCGCCAATTGTGTTACCGTTTCCAGAAAGCCGTCGTGTCCACCTCGGCCAACGTGAGCGGCGAGCCTTCGCCGGCTTGTTTCGACGACATCAGCGACGAAATAAAAAATGCGGTAGACTACATTGTACAAAGCCGCCGGAAGGAAAAAACGAAAGCCGTCCCCAGCAGTATCATCAAACTGGGTTCGGACGGCGAAGTAGCCATTATCAGGAAATAAGCAGAAAAAATCATGTACGCGGTAAAAAGGAATTTCACATTTTTCGAACGCTTGTTCATCTGGCGACGGATGAACTTCAGCGAACAGAAATTCATTCTGATGATCAGCTTCGTGGTCGGCATACTGACCGCTTTCGCCGGTCTCTTCCTGAAGTGGCTCATCCATCAGATACAATACCTCCTGACCTACCGTTTCGATGCCACCGGTTCCAACGCCCTTTATCTGGTGTATCCCGTCATCGGTATTTTCCTGACGGGACTGTTCGTCCGCTACGTCGTAAAGGACGACATCAGCCACGGTGTCACCAAGATTCTCTTTGCCATCGCACGCAAACAGAGTAAAATCAAGGCGCACAACACATGGTCGAGCGTCATCGCCAGTGCCATTACCATCGGGTTCGGAGGTTCCGTAGGAGCAGAAGCCCCTATCGTGCTCACCGGTTCGGCCATCGGTTCCAATCTCGGACGCCTGTTCCGCATCAACAGCAAGACACTGATGCTTTTGGTGGGTTGTGGAGCGGCGGGTGCCGTGGCAGGCATCTTCAAAGCCCCGATTGCCGGGCTTGTATTCACCCTCGAAGTCCTCATGATAGACCTCACCATGGGAGCTTTGCTGCCTTTGCTGATTTCCTGCGTGACGGCCGCCGGAGTGACATTCGCCGTATCAGGTACGAATACTATTTTTGAATTCCACCTGCAAAACGGATTCGCCGTAGACAAAATACCGGCCTACATCCTTTTGGGCATCTTCTGCGGACTGGTATCGCTTTATTTCACCCGCACGATGAACTCGCTGGAAGACATCTTCCGCAAATATTCCAATCCTTACGTCAAGCTCCTCATCGGCGGAGCCACGCTGAGCATCCTCATCTATCTTTTCCCTTCATTGTACGGAGAAGGCTACGACCTTATAAACCTGCTGCTTAACGGAAACAGCGCGAAAGACTGGGACACGGCGATGGACAGTTCGTTGTTCTACGGACACGGCAACCTGTTGTTGCTTTACCTGGCGTTGGTGCTTATCTTCAAAGTCTTCGCCTCCACGGCCACTAACGGCGGAGGAGGTTGTGGCGGTATTTTCGCCCCCAGCCTGTTTTTGGGTTGTATCTCAGGCTTTATTTTCGCCCGCCTTTGGAACTTCTACCGTTATCTGGGCATTTACTTGCCCGAACGGAATTTTGCCATGATCGGCATGGCGGGACTGATGAGCGGCGTCATGCACGCCCCGCTGACAGGCATATTCCTTATCGCGGAACTTACCGGAGGCTATCAGCTATTCATGCCCCTGATGATTGTATCCGTCTGTGCCTACCTGACCATTATTTCTTTCGAGCCCCACAGCATCTATTCCATGCGTTTGGCCAAGAAAGGCCAGTTACTCACACACCATAAAGACCGTGCCATACTCACGCTGATGAGTCTCGACTCGGTCATCGAGAAATACGACGAATACCTGTATCCGGACATGGATTTGAGCGAATTGGTAAAAAACATCTCGGCTTCGCGCCGCGATGTGTTCCCGGTAGTGGACCGTCAGCACCGTCTGGTCGGCATCATCTATCTGGACGATGTCCGCCCCATCATGTTCCGACAGGAATTGTACCACCGTTTCCAAATCGGCCAACTGATGAAAGAGCCGGTGGCCCGCCTGAACATCGACGACTCCATGGACGTGGTACTGCTCACGTTCGACAAGACTCAGGCCTGGACGCTTCCGGTAGTAGACACGGAAGGCACGTTCATGGGCTTCATCCGCAAGTCGCACGTGCTGACTCTTTACCGTAAAACCCTGGCCGACTTATCCGACGACTAAAAACTAAAGACATGAAAAAGAAAGAAGATTTGAGAATTGTATATATGGGCACGCCGGAGTTCGCAGTGGAGAGCCTGAAGTGCTTGGTGGAAGGAGGTTACAACGTGGTCGGCGTCGTCACCATGCCGGACAAACCAATGGGCCGTCATCAGGACGTACTGCAAGCCAGTCCCGTGAAACAGTATGCCGTGGAACACGGCCTGCGTGTCTTGCAACCGGTCAAGCTGAAAGACGAAGCCTTTGTGGAAGAACTCCGCTCCCTACGTGCCGACCTGCAAATCGTGGTGGCTTTCCGCATGTTGCCCGAAGTGGTGTGGAACATGCCTCCCATGGGCACATTCAACCTGCACGCGTCGTTGTTGCCGCAATACCGTGGAGCCGCCCCCATCAACTGGGCCGTCATCAACGGCGAAACGGAAACGGGCATCACCACGTTCTTCCTCAAACATGAAATCGACACCGGCGAGGTCATCCAACAAGTGCGCATCCCGATTGCGGATACCGACAATGTGGGCGTGGTGCACGACAAACTGATGGAACTCGGCGGCCGGTTGGTGGTGGAAACGGTAGACCATATACTGACAGATACCATCCGCCCCATACCGCAAGAAGAGATGGCGGTGAAAGGCCCCTTGCACCCGGCTCCCAAAATCTTCAAGGAGACGTGCAGGATGGATTGGCAAGGCCGGCCGCTCAAACCGTTGTACGACTTCGTACGGGGCTTGTCGCCTTATCCGGCAGCCTGGAGCGAGATGAAGGACGAAGCCACAGGCAAGGTTTATACCCTTAAAATATACGAAACGGAGAAAGAGCCGTGTGTGTGCCACGAACCGGCGGGCAAAGTGGTCAGCGACGGAAAGACCTATCTGAAAGTGGCCGTCGACGGAGGCTACCTCCGCCTGAAGGAAATCCAACTGACGGGCAAGAAAAGGATGCGCATAGAAGACTTCCTGCGGGGCTTCCGCATGCCGGAAAATCTCCTCATGCTATAGAATCCGTAAAGAAGATTCAACGCCCGAATCGTTCGCCGCAGAACGGAAAATCAATCTCAGGAAATTGAAAAATCGTTCGCCTGAGATTGAAAAATCGTTTGGCGCAGAAAAAAATAACGCCTTGCAGAGACTGTCATACCTCCTGCAAGGCGTTATTTATTATACTGTTTCTCAATCATTTATCCATTTAAAGCCCAAATACTCCCCACGGCTTGGTTTTGTAAATCATTCGACAGGCCATCCATCGCCATACATGACCGGCTCGGGCTATCAGGCATTTGTCTTCCGGTAACTCCACACGGCTACTCCGGCAAACACCGACATGAAACACAGCATCTTGCCGAACTGCGGCCACAAGTCGGTCAGCCCGCATCCCTTCAGGAAAATCATACGCATAACCTGAATAAAATAGGTCAACGGATTGAAAGCCGCTATCCACTGCGCCCAGTCTGGCATGCTGCGCACGGGGGTGAACAGGCCGCTCATCAGGATGAATACCATCAGGAAGAAAAACATGACGAACATGGCCTGCTGCATCGTGGCGGAATAATTGGAAATAATCAGTCCGAAACCCGACATCGTAAGAATGTAGATGCACGAGAAGAAATATATCAGCCACAAACTGCCTGACGGCACAATGCCGTAGAGCACGGCGGACAACACCAAGCCGATGGACAGGACCACCAGCCCCACAATCCAGTAAGGCACCAATTTAGCCAGGATGAACACGAACTTGTTGAGCGGCGTGACGTTCAACTGTTCAATCGTGCCCACCTCTTTTTCGCTCACGATATTCAATGCAGGAAGAAAGCCGCAAAGCAACGTCAGCATCATGATGAGCAAAGCCGGTACCATGAACACTTTATAATTCAGATGCGGATTATACAAGTTAAGTACGGACAAACGGGCCATACCCGTGCCTCCCAATTCCTGATTCACGAAATCGTTTACCACCGTAGAAAGGTAAGAACTGCCCAGTCCGCCCTTGGTTCCGTTGATGGAATTGGCCGAAATCTGAAGTTCCACGGGGTGCCCCGTACCTAAAGATTTGGCAAAGTCACGCGGAATCTCCAAAATGACATCCGCCTCTCCGCGCTCCACGCTCTCCAATGCACGGCCGTAATCCGGTGCGCTCTCCACTAAATTGAAATAATCCGTGGAGGCCACTTTCTCCACCAGACGGCGCGACAAGGCAGAATGGTCCAGGTCTACCACAGCCAGGTTGTTGTACTTGATTTCAAGATTGGCAGCCCACGGCATCAGAATCATCATCATGCAGGGAAACACCAAAATGAGCCGGGGAATGATGGGATTCCTCCGCATTTGCTTGAACTCCTTTTCTATCAAATATTTCAGTACCATAAGTTTTCCTTTTTTACGTCCGTATTATTCCAGCCGCTCCTTGAACTTCTTCAAGCTCAGCCCGATGAGCAAGGCCGCCATGCCGGACAGTATCAACGCCTCATGCCATACGGCGGCCATGCCCAAGCCTTCTATCATCACCTTCTTTACGGCCTGTATGTACCACCTTGCCGGAATGATATTGGAAATCCACTGCAGGACAGCCGGCATGCTTTCTATGGGAAAAATCATGCCTGAAAGCAACATGACAGGCATCATCAGTCCCATACCCGACACGATCATGGCCGCCACTTGGTTTTGTACCACACATGAAATGAGCAATCCCAACGACAGAGCCACCGCAATCAGAAGGAGGCTCAGGAAAGACAGCGTCCAGAGGCTTCCCTCCACCGGCACGTGCAGCACGTAGACCGACAGCAGCAATATCGTAATCAAGTTGACGCAAGAGAGTACCAAGTAGGGTACGGCTTTGGCCAGAATGATAAAAATAGGCCGGATGGGCGACACCAACAGGACTTCCATCGTACCGGTCTCTTTCTCTCGTACAATGGAAATGGAAGTCATCATCGCACAAATCAGCATCAGTATCAACCCCATCACGCCGGGTACGAAATTATAGGCACTCTTCATCTGAGGATTGAACAAGAGATGGGTCTGCACGATGGGACTTGATTGCGTCCCTGATTGCAAGGCTTGCCCGACAATGCCCTGCACGTAACCGGCCATCATGTTGCCCGTGTTCGGATCCGTGGCATCCACCACCAGTTGTATGCCCGCCTCTCCCGTCGACAGATTGGCATCGAAATCCGGAGTGAAAGCCACCACGATGTCCGCTTCATCATGCCGGAACACGGTTTCGATGTCGGAGGCCGAAGACAATTCTTTCACGACCGAAAAATAACGGTTTTCGTCTATCCGCTCCGTAATGCGCGTGGTGACGGCGTCTTTCGACGGATCGAGCACGGCCACGCGGCTGTGGTTGAGTTCGGTGGTGATGGCAAAACCGAACAAAATGATTTGCAACACCGGCATGCCCAACAAAATCAACATCGTCCGCCGGTCGCGGAAGATGTGGAAAAATTCTATCTTGATAAAAGCCCAAAACTGTTTCATCTTTATTGAATAATTTACTCACGCTCGGCAGACACCGAACAAGTTCGGTCTGCGCTCTCTTACCCGCAAATTTCTGCATTACGTGTGGCCTCACGGGCCAAACGGTGGAACACTCCGTCCATGTCTTTCTCGCCGAAAGTGCGCTTCAAGCCTCCGGGCGTATCCAATGCCCGTATCTTCCCGTCCACCATGATGGACACGCGACCGCAAAATTCGGCCTCGTCCATATAGTGCGTCGTGACGAAGATGGTGATACCCTGGTCGGCTGCCTGATAGATCAGTTCCCAGAACTGGCGTCGCGTCTTAGGGTCGACCCCTCCGGTCGGTTCGTCGAGGAACACGATGTCCGGACGGTGGAACGTGGCCACGGAAAAAGCCAACTTTTGTTTCCACCCCAAGGGCAACGATTTGACCATCGTGTTCCGCTCCGCTTCCAGTCCCAACGTATGCAGCACTTCGTCCGTGCGACGGGCTATCACCTCGTCCGAGAGTCCGTAGATACCGGCAAACAGGCGAATGTTTTCCCACACCTTCAGGTCGTCGTACAACGAGAATTTCTGACTCATATAACCGATATGTTTCTTGATTTCTTCCTGCTGGGTGTTGATGTCGAAACCGGCCACGCGCCCTGTGCCCGACGTGGGATAAGACAGGCCGCACAGCATGCGCATGGCTGTGGTCTTGCCTGCCCCGTTCGCCCCGAGGAAACCGAAGATTTCGCCCTTCCCCACACGAAAGGAAATGTGATCTACAGCCGTGAACGTCCCGAACCGTTTCACCAAATCGTGCACCTCGATGGCACATTCCGACCGGGCTCCGGCCGGTTCGCGTTGCAACCCCGGCGGACACAGGATGTCGGCAAACCGTTCCAACATGACGGCGGGGGTATCTATCCCCTTGACCGTACCGCCGTAAAGGAATGCCATACGGTCGCAACTCCGGATCTCGTCGAGATAAGGCGTAGAGACGATGATGGTGATGCCTTCCCGCTTCAGCCGCCGCAACATTTCCCAAAATTCCTTGCGCGAGACAGGGTCGACTCCCGTGGTCGGCTCATCCAACAACAAGACCACCGGTTTATGAATCAACGCACAGCTCAACGCCAGTTTTTGTTTCATCCCGCCGGAGAGTTTCCCTGCACGGCGGGTTTTGAACGGCTCGATCTGCTTGTATATGTCTTCCACCAGATGGTAATTCTCACGTACGGACGTACCGAACAGCGTGGCAAAAAAGTTCAGGTTCTCCTCCACCGTCAGGTCGGGATACAGGGAAAACCGGCCCGGCATATAACCGACGCAAGCACGCAACTTGCGGTAGTCCCCCACAACGTCCAGCCCGTCCACCGTAATCCGCCCGCTCTCCGGACACAGCAAAGTGGCCAACATGCGGAACAGCGTGCTTTTCCCGGCTCCGTCCGGTCCTATCAGTCCGAAGATTTCTCCGGGCCTGACCTCGAAAGAAACATCGTCCAAAGCCTGTACGCTGCCGTAATGTTTGGACACGCCCTCTACCTTCACAATGGACTCCATGACACCTTAGTTGAATTTGACTTCGCCATACATGCCCAACTTCAGCAAGCCGTCGTTTTCCACGGCTATTTTCACGGCGTACACCAGATTCGCCCGTTCGTCGCGCGTCTGTATGGTTTTAGGCGTAAACTCGGCCTGTCCGGATATCCACGTGATTTTTCCCTTGTATTCCTTACGGTCTTCCGCCCCGTAATCGGCATAGACTTTCACCGTTTGCCCCAGTTTTACTGTAGAGAGTTGGTCGCCGCTCACATACGCCCGCAAAAAGACATGCTTCATGTCCGCCACTTTGAACAAGGGTTTGCCTTGGGCCGTCACTTCGCCCCGTTCGGCATACTTCGTCAGCACCGTACCGGAAATGGGACTGACGATACGGCATTTCTCCAGTTGGTCTTCTATCTGCCGTATCTGTATCTCTGCGGCATCCCCTTCTTCCGTTACGCCTTGGTTGCCGAGATTCAAAGTAGACAACTGGGCTTCCAACTGCTTTTTCAGCACAGCCAGTTGCGACTCCACATCGTCCACCTGCTTTTGTGTACCGGCATTCTGCGCCAACAGATTCAGGCTGCGCTTTCTTTCCAGTTCGGCCTTTGCGATCTGTTCCCGAGTGGCCGCCACCTGCATGGCCACGTCCGCCCTACGGCTACCGATGGAACGTACTTGGGCTTCCAGTTGGCACTTCTTCAGGTAAAGCTGTACGGAATCCACATATCCCACTTGCTGCCCCTGCTCCAACAAATCACCTTCTTCCAGATTCAACGCCATGATTTTACCGTTGGCTTCGGACGATACGATGACTTCCGTGGATTCGAAGATTCCGGTAGCGTCGAAATCCGTGTCTGTCCCGCTACACGCCGCAAGCAATCCCCACAAGGCTACGCCGCAAATGTCCCGGGCTCCCCGTTTGAATCCATACCCCGTCTTTCCCACGGCGACCGGACTGTCCAGCCCGCCCCGCCATAACTTATTCCAAATGTCCATATTCATTCTGTTTTTAATGATTCATCGTATATTTGATATCATATAAGGCTTGCAAGCGTTGTATCTCGTGCAAGGCCTTGGTCTGCTTGGCCTGATCTTCGGCCGTCACTTCGCGCAACATTTCCGTCACGGTGAGCGTGCCGTTCGCGACCTTGGCTTCGGCCGACTTCCGGATATTGGTGCGTAACCTTATCAACTCATCGTCATTCTTCATCAAGGTATCTATTTTCTCCACCGTACGCCACTGCTGCGCCGTTTCCATACGGTTGTTCAACCGGAATACCGCCTCCTGCACGTCGATGTCGTCGCGACTTGCAGCCAACAGTCTTTTGTCGTTCTTCCGCGTGTACAAGTCGCTGATGTTCCAACTCAACCGCACACCGGCTATATAATAAGGCTCGAATCCGCCCTTCAGCATATTCAGTCCGGGGTCACCGTAAGCCCCTTGTGCGAATACTCCCAACTTGGGCATATAACGGGCTGTCAAACCTTTCTCCTGCACGGACAACTGCTGCCGCTGCGATTCGTAAAGCGATAATTCCGGCCTACGGTTTTCTTCCAACGGCTCCACGGTGACGGACGGCTTGACCAACCGCTCCGCATCAATTCCTTTCCGACCGGTCAGCAGTCCCAACACCTCGGCATACGCTTTACGATTGACACGTAGCTCACTCTCCGTCTGCCGGGCATTCAACTGTTCCACCGCTACGGCATCCAAATCGGCCTGATTGGCTATTCCCTGCTGCATGCACGCACTCACCTGGCCATGGTTGCGTGCCAACTGGGCTTGCAACAAGGCGTTCTGTGCCAACTGGGCGTCTATGAGCAACATGCCGAAGAATAATTGGTTCACCCGGTCGTTCAACGCATAAAGGTTTACTTCCAGTTGCCCTTTCTGCACCTCGGATTCGGCCCGGGCCTCCTCTTTACGGTTACGTACGACCCCTCCGTCCCAGATCGTCTGGTTCAGTTCCAATACCAGTTGGTACTGGTCGTTGTCCAAACCGAACTCTACTCCCGGAATGCTAAAGGGCATCTTCGTCACGTCCGACTGGTATGAAGCCTTTCCCGAAAAGCTCAGTTGGGGAAAATAGCCTTTCGCCGCATTCTCCACAGTGAAATCCTTTGTACGCTCAATCAAATCGAACTGCCGCACCAAAGGATAATTCTCCCGTGCTGCACGGTAACACTCTTCCAAAGTCAGTTGAGCCGATACCGTCCCATAAACGGCGCACATCCCTACGGCCCATACGAAAATCCGTTTCATATCCTTCTTTATTTCCTAAGTCTGCTTAATATCATTTCAATGTTCTCTGCCCGGCGCTGCAAGATGAACTGCCGCACGTCTTCCTGGCCTAAATCGAATGCCTGTTGGACAAGCGACTGTCCCACAAAAGACATTACATTCAGCGAGAAGATGGAAAACATCAGGTCGGCCGTCCTTATGGGACGTACCTCGCCGCGCTTCACGGCTTGTTCCAATCGTCTTTTCACATTTTGCAACGTGTTCCGCACCGCGCTCGACAATACCGGAAGATAAAGCTCTCTGCGCTTTTCATTCAGATGAATCTCGTTCAGAAGAAAAAACGGCAACTTCGGGTTTTCTGCTATAAAATCGAAGTGAGCCCCCGTCAAATCTTCCATCTGTTTCAGAAACGGCTTTCCGTCATCCAAGGTAGCCACTAAGGAATGGGCCATCAAATCCACTTTCTCTTGAAAAACCCGCTCGAACAGTTTTTCTTTTGTGCGATAGTAATAATGCAACATGGCGTGCGTCACTCCCGCCTGTTTCGCTATTTCGGTAGTTTTGGCCAGTGCAAAACCTTTGTCCAAGAACTCTGTCTCGGCCGCCTGCAATATCGCTTGTTCCGTATTATCTTTCTTGCTCATAACAACTTTAATGTCTAACAATGATGTTAATTCATGGGCAAAGATAGAGATTTGTATGAAGGATACCATAAAATCTCCGGAAGAAAACTTGTCGTTTAACTAATATTATCACCTGTTAAACCTACGCAAACAAGAGTGGCCACGAACTTTCCTTGAGAAAAAGTCCGTGGCCACCAACAACCATGAAAACAAAAAAATCTCGCTCTTAATACGAACGGGCAATCAGCACACGGCATTTGGCCGGTTTCCCGCTCACCATATCCACACCCGGAGTCTGCTCGAACTCAAACGGCACGCAACGGATAGTGGCTTGTGTGTCCTCCTTGATCTTCGCCTCCGTCTCAGCCGTCCCGTCCCAATGACAAAGGAAGAAACCGCCTTCCTTCACACGCTCCTTGAAATCCTCGTAGTTGTCGCATTCATAAATATGTGCATCGCGATAGGATTTTGCCTTGGCGTAGATGTTATCTTGTATTTCGTCTAACAAAGTCTTCACATAGTCCTCGATGCCGTCGCACGTACGGGTTTCCTTCTCCAACGTGTCGCGCCGCATGACCTCTACCGTATTGTTCTCCAAATCGCGCCCTCCCATGACCAAACGCACCGGCACACCTTTCAGCTCATAATCGGCAAACTTGAAGCCGGGACGCTTGTTGTCGGCATTGTCATACTTCACGGAAATGCCCAATGCACGAAGACGTGCAACGATGCCTTCCACTTTCTCGTCGATAGCTTTCAGTTGTTCCGCATTCTTATATATAGGAACAATGACCACTTGGATGGGAGCCAGCTTCGGCGGCAATACCAGACCGTTGTCATCGGAATGCGTCATGATGAGTGCGCCCATCAAACGGGTGGATACTCCCCAAGAAGTAGCCCAGGCATATTCCAACTTATTGTCTTTATTGATAAACTGCACATTAAATGCCTTTCCGAAGTTCTGCCCCAAGAAATGAGACGTGCCGCTTTGCAAAGCTTTCCCGTCCTGCATCATGGCTTCGATGGTATAAGTGTCCAAAGCACCGGCAAAACGTTCCGTCTCGCTCTTCACACCCTGCACTACGGGCACGGCCATATACTGTTCGGCAAAATCGGCATACACTTTCAACATCAGTTTGGCACGTTCCTCGGCTTCTTCACGCGTGGCATGTGCCGTATGTCCTTCTTGCCACAAGAACTCGGCCGTACGGAGGAAAAGACGGGTACGCATTTCCCAGCGCATCACATTGCACCATTGGTTGCAGAGGATGGGCAGGTCGCGGTAGCTCTGAATCCAGTTTTTATAAGTATTCCAAATGATAGTCTCGGAAGTAGGACGGATGATCAGCTCCTCTTCGAGCTTGGCCGCCGGGTCTACCACCACGCCGGTCTTGTCCTCGTTGGTCTTCAAGCGATAGTGCGTCACCACGGCACATTCCTTGGCAAATCCTTCCACATGTTCGGCTTCTTTACTCAGAAACGATTTAGGAATCAGCAGCGGGAAATAAGCGTTTTGCACGCCGGTCTCCTTGAATTTATCATCCAATACGCGCTGCATCTTCTCCCAAATGGCATAACCATAAGGCTTTATCACCATACATCCTCTTACATCCGACTGTTCGGCCAAATCGGCTTTCACCACCAATTCGTTATACCATGAAGAATAGTTCTCACTTCTTTTGGTCAAATCTTTAAGTTCTTTAGCCATAATCAATATCTATAAACAGTTTGCAAAATTAGCAAAAAGTTTCCTTTTCATGCGGTTATTCGGCAGAAAATATCTAATTTTGCTTGTGATTTAGATTTTAAAAAAGTTATAACTATGAAAGGATTGAAGTTTTGTGCACTCGTACTGAGTGCAGGTATGCTTTTAAGCAGTTGTGGAGGAAACATGAACAATACCGGCAAGGGGTCGCTGATCGGTGCCGGCGGTGGTGCTGCCTTGGGTACATTGATTGGAACCTTGGCATCCAGCAATAAAGGTAAAGGAGCCGGTATCGGTGCTGCTGTAGGCGTAGCCGTGGGCGCTGGTGTAGGTGCATTGATCGGAAAGAAAATGGATAAAGCCAAAGCTGCGGCTCAACAAGTGGAAAACGCGCAAGTGGAAAGCGTAACCGACGCTAACGGTCTGCAAGCGGTGAAAGTAACATTCGACTCCGGGATTCTGTTCAATACCAGCAGTTCGGCTTTAAGCAGTAATGCAACCGCCTCATTGGCCAAATTTGCCAGCACGGTATTGAATGTAAACAAGGATATGGACGTGGCGATTAAAGGGTACACCGACAATCAAGGATGGAAAAACAGCACAGCCGCCCAAAGCGTGCAAAAGAATATGGACCTGTCGTTACAACGGGCCAATTCTGTTTCCAATTACCTGAAACAATGCGGAGTTTCCCCAACGCAGATAACATCGGTAGAAGGCTTGGGAGAAGCTGACCCCGTAGCTGACAACAGTACGGCTGCCGGACGCGAGCAGAACCGTCGTGTGGAAGTTTATTTGTATGCCAGTGAAAAAATGATTCAGGAAGCCCAAGCTCAGGCTGGCAACTAATCAGACAGATGAAAAAAATTCAGAAACTGATTCAATGGATTGTACTCTCGTTCTTCGGGAGTACAATCTTTTTTGTTATTCTCTACCGCTTTGTCCCCGTACCTGTCACCCCGCTCATGTTCATCCGCTGTGCACAACAGGTCGGCCGAGGCGAAAAAATCAGGTTGAAACACCATTGGGTTCCTTTGGATGAAATGTCCAAATACTTGCCCATAGCCGTCATGGCTTCCGAAGACCAACGGTTTCTCCAGCACCACGGTTTCGATGTGGTGGAAATCCAAAATGCCGTAGAGGAGCGCATGGCGGGAAAACGCCGGCGCGGAGGCAGCACCATCAGCCAACAAACTGCCAAAAACGTGTTTTTATGGCCGACTTCCTCTTGGGTCAGAAAAGGACTGGAGGCATACTTCACGGCTTTAATCGAATTATGCTGGAGCAAACAACGGATTATGGAAGTCTACCTGAACTCCATCGAAATGGGCGACGGCATATATGGTGCCGAAGCTGTGGCACAACAACATTTCGGGCGTCCTGCCGAGAAACTCACGCGTGCCAACTGTGCGCTGATAGCCGCCACATTACCCAATCCGCTCAAATACAGTTCCAAAAATCCGTCACGGTACATGTTGAAGCGGCAGACGGCCATCATGCGGCAAATGAAACATATCGACCTGTTCAAATGACACGTACCACCCGCACCCCTAATTGGGAGGGGTGTTTTTTCATGTACTCGCTCAATGTCATGGGTTCCAACACCACTTTCTTATGAATACTGGAAGCATTGAGCAAATGAAGGCATCCTTTCTGCCACACGGCAAATCCCAAATGCGAGGTATCCAGACCTTTCTTTCGGGTCACGATAGCTAAAATGTCACCGTCGTGAATCGTTCCCAATACATCCTTTCCCTTATCCAACAACGACAAAGGTACGTACCTCACTGAAACATTTTCCAATTTTTGTTCATTTCTGCGGATACGGCTTATCTCGCCTGCCCTTCCTTTCAACATCGGATATGCGTCGGGATGCGTACTCATATAATCCAAACGCAGACGTTGTACGGCAATAAAAGGCCGGTATCCCTTACCTTTTTCTCCTTTTATTTCCTTCACGACGCCCTGACTTTCGTTACTCGCTATCCATTCGCTAAAATAATGGTTACGGGAAGAATAACCGTTCAACTGTCCTCCGCTGTAACGTATTTTTTCCAGATTCCGGCAAAAAGAAACAAATGTGGGATGCTCTTCTCTCACGGTCAAAGTCAAAGCCACCACATTCTCGACCAACGTCGTACAGTCCAACTGACGTAAGTTGACGACCAATTCTTCATCCGGATTTACTTCGAGAGTGGAAGCCACGTAAGGCACCCCGATGAATTGCTCCGCAAAAAACAAAGTCAGGTCCGTTCCTCTCGTTTGTTTTTTCCCGGCATCAAGGAGTTGTACCACTTTCAACGAATCCGCTTTCGTATAAGTCAGTGCCGACAGACTTAAAGGACACATCATCGCCCCTCCGACAAACAGTCCTAATATTCGATGTGACATCATATCATTTTAAAAGGTTGCAGACAAAGTTAAGATAAAAACTTGATAAGGCATCCGAAAAAAAGCGTAATTTTGCAGTATGAAAAAGATAACCGTACTCTTAAGCCTGCTATGTTGTGCATCGGCAATAACAGCACAACGGCATGAAATCCTGGACCGTCAACTGCACACTCTGCAAGTGGTAGTAAACGATGACCCGTTGCTGCCTCCCATCATGAACTTGGGGGGAGGGAATCATCTGGAAATCGGTTTCGACGAGTTCTCACACGAATACCACCGTTATATATATAAGGTGGAACATTGCAATGCAGACTGGTCTCCATCAACAGAAATCTTTGAATCCGATTACATGAACGGGTTCAACGGGGAACCGATAGAAGACTACGAGAAAAGCTTCAATACGACCGTGCTTTACACCCATTACTCGCTACGGATTCCGAACGAAAACATTTCGCTCAAGCTATCCGGCAACTATAAACTCACGGTCTATAACGACGAAGGCGACGAACCTGTACCCGTCCTTACGGCCTGTTTCAGTCTGGTGGAACCGGGCGTAGGAATAGGAGCTACCGTCAGTACCAATACGGACATAGACTTCAACAAATCCCACCAGCAAGTGGATTTCTCCGTCAACTACGGACTGGTAAAAGTCATCGACCCGCATCGTGAACTGAAAACCGTAGTAATGCAAAACCGCCGGTGGGATAACTGTGTGGTCAATCCCAAGCCCAACATCCAGGCGGCCAATAAGATTGAATTCACGCACAACCGCCAACTGATTTTCCCGGCCGGCAACGAATACCACAAATTTGAGATTCTGGACGTACATATCCCTACACTGAACGTAGACAGGATGGAATGGTTCGACCCGTATTACCACGCCACGCTCTATCCCAATCAAACCGCCCGGAATTATCTGTATGACGAAGACCAAAACGGTGCCTTTATCATCCGCAACAGCGACGACGAAGACGTGGCTACCACTTGCGACTATGTATTCACGCATTTCACTTTGAAAAGTCCTCAACTGCCCGGCGGAGAAGTCTACCTGAACGGCGAATGGACTTACAACCGCTTCATCCCCGAATACCGCATGACATACAACCGGGAAACACAGGCCTACGAAGCCACCGCTCTCCTGAAACAAGGATATTACAATTATAATTATCTCTTCGTGCCGGACGGTGAAACCCAAGGAAACAGCGGACGGACGGACGGGAACTTTTATGAGACGGAAAACGAATACATCATCTTGGTATACCATCGTCCTAACGGAGGGCGTTATGACAAACTGGTCGGTTACCGCCGCATGAATTTCAAGATTAACGGAAAATAAAACAGAAACCTATGAAAATAACTGTATTAGACGGCTACGGCTTAAACCCCGGCGACCTTTCCTGGGAGCCTATCGCACAATTAGGAGAACTGACAGTGTTTCCACGGACTTCGGCCGAAGAATTTTATGCACACGCCGAAGGAGCGGATATCTTGCTAACGAACAAGACCCTCATCACAGCCGAACACATCGACCGTTTGCCGGATCTGAAATATATCGGCATATTGGCTACGGGCTACAACGTGGTAGACATCGAAGCTGCCCGCAAACACGGGATTCCCGTTTGCAACATCCCGGCATACAGTACCCGTTCGGTAGCCCAAATGGTCTTCGCCCTCCTGTTGGCCATTACCAACCGCGTGGAACATTATGCCGAAGAAAACCGTAAGGGACGTTGGAGCCGCAATCCGGACTTTTGCTATTGGGACACGCCCCTCATGGAACTGTCCGGTAAGAAAATGGGTATCGTGGGACTCGGACATACCGGCATGGCTACCGCACGCATAGCCTTGGCTTTCGGCATGGAAGTATATGCCTGCACCTCCAAAAGCCCTCTTCAGTTGGGTACCGACATCCGGAAGTCCACAATGGAAGAGCTGTTCTCCGCGTGCGATGTCATCAGCCTGAACTGTCCGCTCACCCCGGAGACTCACCATTTGGTGAACCCGCACACCTTGGCGCTTATGAAACCGGGAGCCATCCTCATCAATACCGGACGCGGCCCGTTAGTGGACGAAGAGGCGGTAGCCGAAGCCCTGAGAAACAATATCCTTGCCGCATACGGTGCAGACGTGACAAGCACCGAACCGCCTTCGGCAGACCATCCCCTGCTTTCGGCCCCTAATGCCTATCTCACCCCACATATCGCTTGGGCCACACGGGAAGCCCGCCTGAGGCTCATGGACATCTGCGAACGAAACATCCGCGCATTCCTTGAAGGAAAACCGCAAAACGTCGTGAACCCATGACCGAAAACCTCCTGCACCTCCTGCAAGTCATGGGGACCACCCTCCGGCTTCCGGTCTCTTTCGTCGTGATAGAGTTTATCGGAACTATGGCATTTGCCATCTCGGGTATCCGTCTGGCTTCGGCCAAACAGTTCGACTGGTTCGGAGCTTATATCGTAGGCACGGCCACGGCAGTCGGTGGCGGTACGATACGCGACATCATGCTGGGCATTCCTCCGTTCTGGATGACGAATCCCGTGTATATCATCTGTTGCGGCCTTTCCCTACTTTATGTCATATTGTTCGGAAAGAAAATCATAAGGCAACAAAGCACCTGGTTTATCTTCGATACCATCGGTCTGGCCTTATTCAATATCACGGGGTTGGAAAAGACACTGAACATGGGATACCCCGTCTGGACAGCCGTTATCATGGGTTGCGTGACAGGAGCCGCCGGTGGTGTCATCCGGGACATACTGATTAACGAGGTACCGCTCGTTTTCCGCAAAGACATTTATGCCATGGCCTGCATTGCCGGAGGGATAGTTTATATTATAGGTTATTCTGTGGGACTTCAGGCCGAAGTCAATGCCATTCTTTCCGCCATCATCGTCATATCCATCCGCTTATTGGCCGTAAAATACCATTGGCAACTCCCCATACTGAAAGGTGAAGACGACAAGGAGGAATAAGTCCGTCATTCCTCCGCCGCCAACTGGTCACGAAGCTTGCGGGGCAACTTCTTTACCACCTCATTGTACGAATGGTCTATCAGGCTGCGTATCAAGGCATCGGGCACGTCGCCATGCGTAATGGCAATCTGATTCCAATACTTCTTGTTCCAATGCCATGCCCCCGTAATCCCCGTGTAATGCTCACGCAACTCTATGGCATACTCCGGATCGCACTTCAGGCAAAACCAATCCACATTGTCCAAACCGATACTGGCAAAAATCTTATTCATGACCCGAAAGACCAGCGTGGTTTCATCGAAAGGGAAATCTTCCGTGGCATGAGGCTTACTGAGGCAGTATGCCCTGATTTGTTCTATATCCATAGCTCCGTCCGATTAGGCCAACAGCCCGATTTCTCCCCATTTGGCAAGCACCTGCGCCACGTCCTTACGAGCCGTCTCCTCGTCCACCTCATACGCCTCCAACAAGGTGGCCGTCAGTTCTTCTTCGCTGATTTCTTCTTTTCCCACAGCCTCTTTCCACAAGAAAGCCGCTGTTTCATTCAGCGAAATAATCTTGCTGAAATCAATATTGTCCATCCCATGCGACAGAATCACATGTTCCCCACAAATCTCACGCAGTTCAAAACCATCCTTGATTCTCATTTTAGCCAATTTGATAATTTAAGATTAATCCTATATATGTATAACAGATAACGGCGCACAGGCAGAAGCTTGTGCCACATCCGCACGCGACGTTGCAGGCGTGGGTCGGATGCCGGTATCGTCTTGCCCCGCCGGATATAGTGCGTGACAATCCCGACTATATCCTCCTTGCAACAAATCTCTTTGTGCCTCAGGTTACCGTCCCCCATCATCACCACGACATCTCCATCAATCTCTATGATACGATGCAAGACATATTTATCCGGCGAAAATTCGGCCAACACGGCATCGCCCACTTTCAAATCCGTGAACGATGCCAAACGTACCTTATCCCTGCAATGCTCCAAAAAGGGACGCATACTGTAACCTTTTACATTGATAGTCGCCGTATGCCCCTCACGTATAGCTTCTTTCACCTGTCCCAACAACACGGCATTAGGGACTTCCATCCGGCGTACCGCCATTTCGTCCATATTCTCCCTCTTGTTCATCGTCCCGTCAATGTATGAAAACTCTGTCTGGCCGCTTCTTCATCCGGCCTGCATCCTAAAAGGTATATCGGCGAAAGGCGGATGATGTCCGAAATGGTGTCGCAATGCGCTGAATGAATACGGCGATCCCATTTCATGGTCGATACGGACGGCAAGAGCGAGGCAAAACTTTCCAATACGCTCTCTTTCCGAATCGTGTTTTCGGACATTGCCGCAACTGTACAAAAGCTCCCACCGGCGCAGACACCCGGCGGTAACAAGGTGTTTTCCCGCTCCAGGGAGAACCGTAGACATAGACCGTCCCCTCCACCACTCTCACCACCGGATTGTCATCGTTCATCAGGTCGGAGCCCGGGATGTGGCTCAACCACAACCGTGTATGCGTACTCTTCCCCGTCCCGCTCTTACCCAAAAACAAATATCCCCGGCCGTCATTGCGGATTACGGAAGCATGCATCAGCAACGTGGCATACGGTGCGGAAGCAAAGGCATACACCAACATGAGGGCATTATTCAATCCGAACTTACGCCCGGCATCGCTCTCTGCCACCAAAGCGGCCCTACAATCCGAAAAATCGGCGTTAGCCTGCAATAAGCAACACAAGGCTTTCTTTTCATCGCAGATTTCAAATTGATAACTCCCGTCCGGCAGGCGGTAAACCCCGAAGTTGTTGCCACCGCAATCGAACTGTCCGACTTCTTCTCCCGTCACCGGCCAACGAAAAGCATCATCCACCGAAAGGCAAAATAACAAATTGCCTTCTTCTTCGCTCTCGAATGGCGAAAAAGAAGGCAACAAACTGCTGTCATTTCCTGCATCGCAGAAAACAATCCGGCACAGATGCCCCGCAATATTATATTGGTATTCCATCTGTTTCTATTTTTCCTGCTTGTCTTTGGAAGCTTTCCGCTTCTTTTCTTTTTTCACCGCCTTAGATTCAACCGGCTCAGGCGTGACTTTGACCGGTGGCTCGTAAACAGGCGATTGGAACTTAAAGCCTCCGTCTGTCAGCTCTTTCAACATCACACTTTCGTCACCGCTATAACGCTTCCTTATCTTATTATATTCTTCCATCAGCTTGTTCTTTTTCGTATGGAAAAAGACTGTGCATGTAGAATTCGGCATTTGCTTTACCGCTTCCAGATAGGTCTGCAACTGGTCGCTGTATACCACACGATCCATCAGGAAATCATACTTCGTCTCGATGTAAGCACTATCCAATTGCTGGACATCCGTAATGTATGCCACCGAATCCGTGAAAGACGCCGAAAATCCGAAGATATACACCGTAGTCCGCTCCACCTTCGCGGATAAAGACATCCCCACAAGCCCCAACAAGCAGGCCAACAGCCCCCAATGTTTAAAGTTCAAGTTCATCATTCCACCCCTTCCGCACGGCATCAGCCGAGATAAGACTTCAATAATTTACTCTTCGTGTTCTGACGCAAACGCCGGATAGCTTTCTCCTTGATTTGACGCACGCGCTCACGCGTAAGATTGAATTTGTCGCCGATTTCCTCCAACGTCATTTCCTGGTGGTTGATACCGAAAAACATTTGGATGATTTCCTTTTCGCGTTCGGAAAGCGTGGACAACGCACGGTCAATCTCACGCGAGAGAGACTCGTTGACCAACGTACGGTCCGCCATCGGAGAATCGTCATTGACCAACACGTCCAACAAACTGTTGTCCTCTCCTTCCACAAACGGGGCATCCACCGAAATATGGCGTCCGCTCACCTTCAAGGTATCGGAAATCTTGTCTACCGGAATCTCCAGCTCGTCGGCAAGCTCCTCCGGACTCGGACGGCGCTCATTCTCCTGCTCGAACTTGCTGAATGCCTTACTTATCTTATTCAGTGAACCTACCTGGTTCAAGGGCAAACGTACGATACGGCTCTGCTCCGCCAAAGCCTGAAGAATGGACTGGCGAATCCACCACACCGCGTAACTGATGAACTTGAATCCGCGGGTTTCGTCGAACTTCTCAGCAGCTTTTATCAAGCCCAAGTTGCCCTCATTGATCAAGTCCGGCAAACTCAGTCCTTGGTTCTGATACTGTTTGGCCACTGAAACCACGAAACGCAGATTGGCACGTGTCAGTTTTTCGAGTGCTACACGATCACCTTTGCGAATGCGCTGTGCCAATTCCACTTCTTCTTCCACCGTAATCAAATCCTCACGGCCGATTTCCTGCAAATACTTGTCAAGCGAAGCGCTCTCACGATTGGTGATACTTTTGGTAATCTTTAACTGTCTCATTCTCCTACTACATATTAAACGCACAAAGTTACCAAAAAAATCCGGATTAAGCCGTAAATATTTGCATAAATATTAATCGGCCTGCCAGGATTTCCGCTTTAACCAAGCCCGAAACCCGACCTTCTGTCCGTCCGGAGCACCGCGACCCGTTCATTTGCTCCTTGATTTGTACTTGTGAAAGAACAACACCGGATTGGAATCTTCCTTTATCTCCATCAGTTTTTCATACTTGTCGATTTTCGGATTCAAGCGCCCTTTGTCGATGACGTTCTCGATAAAATAGGGAATAACATCTACGCGCAGGACGGACAGGACTCCTTCCTCATCGCTGTAACACATGTCTAAGGGAATATTGTTGTTCTCGAAGAGATAGTCCTCCTTAAAGGATGGCGCCACCCAAGTCTCTTTCGTATTCAAATCGTGAAGGAGATAACGTCTGTCCCCTCCCTTCATATATTGGAACGATAGCATTCCATCCAACTCCACAAAGCGGGAAATGCAGAATATACAATCCTCCTCATGCAAATCGGAGACATTATAATTAAACTCTTCCCCCGGACCGCAGTCCCTGATAAGTTTTTTCATCCGTTTCTTTGAAACAAAATCCTCACTTTTCACTACACAATACGGCTTGATTCCCTCTTTTGTGACAGCCATAATCGTATCGGAAAACATTTCCACATACTTAGGTGCATCCGTATTTTGGGAGTAAAAGAAACTAAAAGGTAATCTCAAAGCAAAATTCCACCCCCGGTTGTAATCGTCAGCCTTCAGGCAGGAATCGGTCTGCACTCCCGTCTTTTCGTCTATTTCCATCAACAGGTAATTCCCGGCATCCGCATCCAACGATGTCCGGTTCACGTACAACTTGCCGCCGACATACTGCATGCAAAAACTCTGATAGCCGCTCCGCTTCGTCCTTACCGAAGAGAGATATTCATAGGTTCGCAGACTGTATTTATGCGCCATGCACAAAGCCCCGTCCCAAAGGTATAAGATACCGTTTTCGCGGTCTATGGAAAAATCCGAAGGCTCACGGTATTCCCCGTGCCCCCGGCCTTGGTGGCCTATCCGCCTTAAAAAAGTACCGTCTCGCCGGAATACGTACAAGGCAGGCACTTCATCATCCAAAATATAGATATTACCTTCATATATATCTATGGCAGAAACGTCCTGAATAATACATTCCGGATTGGTTTCCAAGACTATCACGTCCGGCTCTTCTAATATGGAAGAATACAGCAAAGCTTTCTCTCGCTTGGCCTTGTCGATGTCTATCACCTCTATATCGCGATTCTTCCCTTCCGAAAAATCCGCACCACGTCCTTCCTTTCCCCCGCATGCCGCCGCCAACATCAACAGTACAGCCGCCCCCGATACCATCTTACCAATCTTCCTCATAACGACCCATTATAAAGTGACTTACAAATATATACAAAACATCAAACCGAAGCAACCTGTTTCTCTCTTACATTCTTCACTCCGGATTCCCGTAGGTCTTTGACGCAACAGGGACAAAACTTTCATCCTGCCATCCTTTACACATTTTTACTGACAAAACGAAAGCCTTTATCCATTTTTCCGGGATGAAAAACCACGCGTTCCGCACATTTTAGAATTAAATCAGATACATTTTTTCACACTTCAAACCCGTTGTTTTGTTTTTTTAAGCAAAAACGCGCGTCAATCTCAGGCGAACGAAAAATCATTCGGCTGAGAAAACAATTTTTTTCTCCGCAGATTTTGGAGACGGCCTCCGCTTATCGGCCGAAAACCTTCTTGAAAATGAAGTCCGGACAAGCTTTTGAAGCCCGTTTTTTCTCTATTCGGCACGTTCCCACCGACAAAAGAAAGATGTCAAAACGACAGGCCGGACACGCTCCGAACTTACACTCCCCCTTTCCGCTTGCGGCAAGAGCGGCCTTTCGTCCCGGCACCATGGCACAAAGAAGGCATGAAACGCTTACACGTTGCTCCCGACACAATGCACAAGATTCGCGTATTTCCGTACACCTCCGCCACGGCTCACGAATAGCTGAATCTCGCAAAAGGCAGGTTGACATATTGTCAAAAAGATAAAAACAAGACAGAAGAACATAAGAACAAATATTTTCTTGCTGGCGCAAACTTCCTTTGTCCTTATGTTCTTCTGTCTAAGATGGGACGGACTTTCAAGCCAGGCCTGTCAGCCCGTCACCGTTTATTTCTCATCCAATTCCACCACTGCGCTTCTCAACCGTCCGCTTTGCGTCACGGCACGAATCCACAGGATACGGTCGGAAGAACGGTTGGCTTCTTTTACAGCCTCTTCAAAATCTTCCATCGTGTTCATAGGCCTGTCGTTCACTTGCAGGATAATCCAGCCTTTCTCTACTCCAGCATCCGCCATTTTGCCTTTCTTCACGGCTACGACCTCCAAACCGTTCGGCAAGTTCAACTGGCGTTTAGTCTCGCCGTCCAAAGGCTTCAAGGCTGCCCCGAACTGGTCCATATCCATTTGCTCCAACACCTTGGTGTTGCCTTGCGCGTTGCGCAACACGGCTGTCACGGTGTCTTTCTTCTTGTTACGCATATAAGTGATTTTCACCTTGTCGCCCGGACGCATCGTACTGATGGCTTCCTGCAACTCGGCCATCTTCTTTACATCCTTACCGTTGACAGCAATGACCACATCACCCTTGCGCAACCCGGCCTCGGAAGCTGTGGAGTTGTCCTGCACTTCGGCCACATAAACGCCGTTTACCGTACCCAAATCCACATCGTTGCCCTTGGATTTCTCGTCATCGATGTACCGAGTCACATCATTACCCATCACGCCTAATTGGGCACGTTGTACAACACCGAATTCCTTCAAGTCGGCCACAACCTTGTTCATGATGGTCGTCGGAATGGCAAAACCATAACCGGTATAAGAACCCGTCTGGGAATAAATCATCGCATTGATGCCCACCAACTCGCCACGCGCATTGACCAACGCGCCGCCGGAATTGCCACGGTTGATGGCGGCATCCGTCTGGATGAAGCTTTCTATGGAATTGGCACCCATCGAACGGGCCTTTGCACTGACGATACCGGCCGTCACCGTAGAAGTCAGGTTGAAGGGATTGCCCACGGCCAAGACCCACTCTCCCAACTTCAAGTCATCGGAATTACCGATAGGCAACGTCGGAAAGTCCTTTCCTTCTATCTTGATCAAAGCCAAATCGGTCTGCTCGTCCGTACCGATAATGCGCCCCTTGAATTCGCGGTTGTCGTTCAGCTTCACCAACAATTCGTCCGCCTCGCTCACCACGTGGTTGTTGGTCACGATATAACCGTCGGAAGAAATAATCACTCCCGAACCTGAACCTTCACGTTTCGGAGTCTGTATTTGCCGCTGTTGGCGGCCTCCGCCCCCGAATCCGAAGAAATCGCCGAAGAAGTCGGAGAACGGATCCTGCACATCCACGGTCTTCGTCTTACTGTTCGTCGTCACCTTGATATATACCACTGCGTTGACGGACGTCTCCGCAGCCTGGGTCAGATCCACTAATCCGGAAGGGGCGGCCGAAGGCTGTGCCTTAACCGGTGTCTCCACACATCCCATCACACAAAAGCTGCCTATGAAAAGGGCGGCTGTTCCCAATACCTTTCTTGTTGTCTCTTTCATTGTTTCTGTTGTCATATTGTTCATACTAAATGATTCTTTTCGTAATAAACTTGCACAAAAGTAACGCCAAAGGACTTGCAATGTATCCTTTCAGTTTCCTTTTTGCTATCTTTTAACAGAGAAATCTTTCCCATTAACAGCGATTAAAATCGGACACCGACATTTTTACATTCGTTGACCTGCATTTTGTCAGCTCGAAAAAAAGAAGTACTTTTGTGACATCAAAGCAGTAGGCCGGCTTGCCGCTGCCGGCTTCGGCCGGGAGAGGAAAGTCCGGGCAACACAGGGCATTCCACTTCTTAACGGGAAGTAATCCGCGAGGGTTAGAGCGTGCAGAAGAAAAGAACCGCCGTCCGCAAGGACGGTAAGGGTGAGAAGGCGGGGTAAGAGCCCACCGGCCGGATGGCGACATCCGGGCCGTGCATTCTGGAAGTTGAAAGTTCGCGTATACCGGCGCCACAAGAGAGGGCGGCCCGCCCGAGCCGGAGGGTAGAACGATAGAGCCTTACGGTGACGCAAGGCGTGGATAAATGGCAAGCACTTCGTTTCATACGAGGTACAGAACCCGGCTTACAGGCCGACTGCTTTTTCTTTTTTCATCACCTTTTAACATGAAAAGCCTATGCCGTACAACATACATCAACTGGAATTCTTCTTCACGCACAAAATATGGTTCATCAATGAAGAAAAGTTTTCACCGGTCAAAAAATATGCATTCAACACCCTCCGCAAATTGGTGCTCACGGCTGAATGCTACCTGTCCAAGCATCTGAACAGCCACGCTTCGGCCCTGACCTACTCCACCATACTGGCCACCGTCCCCATCCTGGCCATCATTTTTGCCATCGGCCGGGGATTGGGATACGGTTCCATCATCGAAGAGAAAATCAAAAGCAACCTGAGCGTCAACCAACAGTTTGCCGACATGGTGCTCAATTTCATCAATTCATACCTCGAGCATACGCAAAGCGGAATCTTCATCGGTTTCGGCCTGCTTTTATTGTTGTACACTGTCGTCCAACTGACCGCCAACATCGAAATCGCCCTGAACAGCATTTGGAACGTGAAAAACCAACGGTCCATTTACCGTCAGATAACGGACTATATCAGCGTCTTCCTTCTTCTGCCCATCCTGATCATCATCAGCAGCGGCCTTTCCATATTCCTGGCTACCATCGCACAAGACTATCCGAATTTCATGGTGCTCAGCACGACGGTGAAAATCCTCATCAAACTGTCTCCGTATGCCCTGAGCGGCCTGCTCTTCACAGCCCTCTACATGTACATGCCCAATACGGACATCCGTTTCCGGAATGCCATCCTTCCGGGTTTCATCGCCGGCACGGCGTTCCAGTTCCTTCAATATTTCTACATCCATTCCCAGATATGGGTGTCCAGTTACAATGCCATTTACGGGTCTTTCGCAGCCTTGCCCATGTTCATGCTGTGGGTCAATTTCTCATGGATTATCTGTCTTTTCGGCGCCCAACTTTCTTACGCCAACCAAAACCTGAGAAGCTATTACTACATCAAAGACATCCATAAGATAAGTCGCAGCTACCACGACGTGCTGCTCATCCTCATCATGTCGAAAGTGTGCAAACGATTTGAAAAGGGTATGGAGGGCTACACCGTGAAGGGGCTTTCGGTAGAAACGAACCTCCCGTCGGGAGTGGTCGGCCGCCTGACCCACGAACTGAACCGGATGCACCTGTTGGTTTTCGACAGAACGAACGAAGATGCCGCCGTGCGCTTTGCCCCGGCCGAAGACATCAACCATCTGACTGTAAACCTGCTGTTGGAACGGATAGACAATTACGGAGACAAATTTACTCCGGCAGCCATCCACCGGAACAATACGGAATGGGAAACCATACGCGAACTACGCGCGCGATATATAAATAAGGAGAAACCCATCCTGCTCAAAGATATTTGAGCGAGAATGGGCGTCATACGGCTTTTACGACCGATACAAAACAAAAGCCGACCGTCCTATTCTTCGAGCAGGTTCGTCATGCGGCTCAGATACTTGCCGATGATATCGAATTCAAGGTTGACCACAGAACCCGGTTTCAAAGAATGGAAATTGGTATGCTCATACGTATAAGGAATTATGCAAACCTGAAAAGTATCTTTTGTGGGATGGCATACCGTGAGGCTCACGCCGTTGACGGTCACCGAACCTTTATCCACACAAAAATAGCCCCTCTTCACCATCCCGGCATCAAAAGCATGGCGGAAAGTATAGACATAACTGCCTTCGGCATCCTCAACCGACACACACTCGGCCGTACAGTCCACGTGCCCCTGCACGATATGCCCGTCCAACCGTCCGTTCATCATCATGGAACGTTCCACATTCACCTCGTCGCCCACTTTCAAAAGACCGAGATTCGAACGGTCGAGCGTCTCCTTCATCGCCGTCACCGTGTAACAACCGTCCTGAATGCGGACCACCGTAAGGCACACGCCGTTATGAGCCACACTCTGGTCTATCTTCAGTTCGTCCACAAAAGAACATTGCAAAGTAAAATGCACATTCTCCTGCTCTTTCACAATCCCGGTGACCCGGGCACATTCTTCTACAATTCCTGAGAACATAATCCTATCACGTTTTATGGTTATCTTTCAAATTTCAAATATACTCTTTTTAGTAGATATATTCAGCGATTCAGTCGAAAAAAAATCCCTCATAGTACAATTTATTTCCTCCCCATCTTTATTCTTTGTACTTTTGTATAGTTAAAAAGATGAACTTCATGAGTTACAAGAATTATTTGATGTATGCCGCGTGCGTGTTTCAGGCTCTGGCCGTCGCCGGACAAGACTCGACCCGATGGTCACTGCAAGAATGTATCGACTATGCCATCGCCCATAACATTCAATTAAAGCAAAACAAAATTACGGAAGAACAGGGTGCTGCCGACCTGCTGCAAAAGAAGGCCGAACTGTTCCCCAGCTTGTCTTTCAGTACCACACAAGCCATAGACTACCGGCCGCTGCAAAAGTCGGAGACCAGTATCGTAGCCAATGGCATCGCCAACAGTTCCTCTAACAAATTGACGGAAAACGGCAACTATGGCCTCAACGCTTCGTGGACCGTATGGGACGGGGGAGCCAACCGCAAAAACATCAAGGCGCAAAAGCTACAAAACCAAATCTCGGCCTTGGCCACACAGACCACTGCCAACAGCATCCAGGAGCAAATAGCCCAGTTGTACGTGCAAATTCTCTACTCCAAAGACGCCTTAGACGTAAACAAAGCCATGGAAGAAACGGCGAAAAGCCAGTTTGGACGCGGAAAGGAGATGTTTGAGCAAGGGCAAATTTCTAAAGCCGACCTGGCTCAGTTGGAGGCACAAGCCGCCAGTGCACAATACGACTGTGTGGCTACCCAAACCCAAATCGACAACTACAAACGGCAGTTGAAAGAACTGTTGGAAATCACGGACGACCGTAAGTTCGACATCTCCGGTATAGGAACAAATGATGAAGCAACGATGCAACTTATCCCCAGTGTCAACGAAGTGTACCAGAAAGCATTAAACCTGCGTCCGGAAATCCAAAGCAGCCGGTTGAGCATCGATGCCGCCGATTTGGACATCGACATTGCCAAAGCCGGATATTACCCCTCCATCTCGCTGACGGCCGGTATCGGCGACAGCCACTATTCCGGCAGCCGTGAGTCGGCGGGGGAACAAATGAGACAGAACCTGAGTGCCTCGGCCGGTGTGACGCTGTCCATCCCAATCTTCGACAACAAGCGAAACAAAACCAATGTGCAAAAAGCCAGGCTGAACAAGATGGACAGTGAACTACAGTTGCAGGACCAACAGAAGAAACTGTACAGTACCGTAGAAGAGTATTGGCTCAACGCATACAGCAACCAACAGAAATATGTAGCAGCCAATGCCAAACTCAAAAGTGCACAGACCAGTTACGAACTGTTGGACGAGCAGTTCAAAAACGGCCTGAAAAACATCGTGGAGCTCATGAACGGACGGGACGAGCTAATGAGCGCACAACAAGACCGCCTGCAAAGCAAATACAATACCCTGCTCCATATCCAACTCCTCAAATTCTATCAAGGAGAAAGTATCAACCTTTAAAAACATAACAGACGCCATATGAAAAAAAAGAAAGTTATCATCACGGTTGCCATTGTAGCCATCGCAGCAATCATTGCCATAATCGCATGGCCCAAGAAGAGTGTGCCCGTGGAGTTTGAAATGACCGACGTACAACCGGATACCATCCGTAACAGCGTGACCGCCACAGGAACCATCGAACCTGTAACGGAGGTAGAAGTCGGTACACAGGTCTCCGGCATCATCAGCAACATATATGTGGACTATAACAGCCTCGTGAAAAAAGGGCAAGTCATTGCGGAATTGGACAAGACGACCCTCAACAGTGAATTGAACAGTGCCCGGGCCAATCTGGCGAGTGCCAAAAGCGAACTGGATTACCAGACGGCCAATTATAAACGCTATAAAACGCTGAACGAAAAGGGACTCGTGAGCCGGAACGATTACGAAGTGGCCTATCTGGACTACCGCAAGGCTTTGGAAACTTACAACACCACGAAAGAAAGCGTGAAGAAGGCCGAAACCAATATCGGCTATGCCACTATCACCTCGCCTATCGACGGTATCGTGTTGAGCAAGGAAGTGGAAGAAGGACAGACTGTGGCTGCCAGTTTCGAGACACCTACCCTTTTCACCATCGCCAAAGACTTGACCGACATGCGTGTCATTGCCGACATCGACGAAGCCGATATAGGAAGTGTGAAAGAGGGACAGACTGTCACGTTCACCGTAGATGCATATCCCAACGACACCTTCCACGGGCAAGTGACACAAGTCAGACAAGAAGCCACGGAGACAGACAACGTCATCACTTACGAAGTCGTCATTTCCGCACCGAACAACGACCTCAAACTGAAACCCGGACTGACAGCCAACGTATCGGTCAGCACACTGGAACGTACAAATGTACTGAGTGTAAAAGCCAAAGCCTTACGCTTCACCCCGACCAAAGAAGTACTGGGCAAAGCGTATAAAATCGTAGACACGGACGGCAAAAACAAGCTTTGGACACGCGAAGGAAACACACTGACGGCCCACAAGGTTAACATAGGAGCGACAGACGGCATTCGTACCGAAATCCTGGGAGGCATCAAGCAAGGAACGCAAGTCGTAATGTCCATGACGGAAATAAAGGCACCGGAAGGGCCGCAGGAAGAAGAGACCAACCCGTTCATGCCACGTCCCAAAAAGAAAGAAAAGAAATAACCCGGGTTAAAAGTCCATTATCATGGAAGGAAACGAACAGAAAAAAGTAGTCATAGAGCTACAGAATGTGAAACGGAACTTTATCGTGGGCGATGAAGTGGTACATGCCCTGCGGGGAGTGTCGTTCAAGATTCACGAAGGGGAATTTGTCACCATCATGGGAACGTCCGGTTCCGGCAAATCTACGTTGCTGAACCAATTAGGTTGTTTGGATACGCCCACTTCGGGAGAATATATATTGGACGGTGTACATGTCCGCACCATGAAACGCCGCGACCGGGCTGTCCTGCGCAACCGGAAAATCGGTTTCGTATTCCAAAACTATAATTTGCTGCCCAAAACGACGGCAGTAGAGAATGTGGAACTCCCCCTCATGTACAATTCATCCGTCTCGGCCAAAGAAAGAAAGGAACGGGCTGTCAAGGCACTCGAAATGGTAGGCCTCGGTAACCGCCTCTACCACAAGTCCAACCAAATGTCGGGCGGACAAATGCAGCGTGTGGCCATTGCCCGGGCATTAGTCAACGACCCGGCCGTACTCTTGGCCGACGAGGCAACCGGTAATCTGGATACACGTACCTCTTTCGAGATTTTGGTATTGTTCCAAAAACTTCATGCCATGGGACGTACCATCATTTTCGTAACGCACAACCCGGAGATAGCCCAATACAGCAGCCGCAATATCACATTGCGCGACGGATTGATACGGGAAGACACCCTGAACTCCAACATACTGTCTGCCGCAGAGGCCTTGGCACAGCTTCCGCTTCCGCAAGACGATTAAATAAAGGAATACATGAATACGACCAATCTTTTCAAAATAGCCCTCAAGGCCATTGCTTCCAATAAGCTACGTTCTTTTTTGACGGCTCTCGGCATCATCATCGGCGTGGCCTCGGTTATTGCCATGCTGGCCATCGGCCAAGGCTCGAAACGCAGCATCCGCAAACAAATCTCGGAAATGGGTTCGAATATGATCATGATACATCCGGGAGCGGATATGCGCGGCGGCGTGCGTCTGGATGCCGACGAAATGCAGACCTTGAAACTGGAAGACTACGAAAGCATACGCAATGAAGCAAAATACCTGACAGCCGTCAGTCCGTCGGTCAACAGTGCCGGACAGTTCATTTACGGTAACAACAACACCCCGTCCAGCATATACGGGGTCAACGAAGATTACCTCACCATACAGCAACGTAAAGTGGCAGACGGCGAGTTCTTCACGGAACAGGACATCAAAACGGCCGCCAAGGTATGCGTGTTGGGACAGACCGTAGTGGATAACCTGTTCCCCGACGGAAGCAGCCCTATCGGACGTGTGGTGCGGTTCAACTCCATCCCGTTCCGTGTGGTCGGCGTACTGAAGTCCAAAGGTTATAACTCCTGGGGGATGGACCAAGACGACATGGCGCTCGCCCCCTACACCACAGTCATGAAACGTATCCTGGCGGTGACTTACCTTCAAGGCATCAACTGTTCTGCCGTTACCGAAGATGCCACGGATATGGCGATCGAGGAAATCACCGAAATCTTACGCAAAAACCATAATTTAAAAGAAGAAACGGAAACCACAGAAGCCGACGTGGACGACTTCACCATCCGAAGCCAAGAGGAAATCTCTTCCATGATGAATTCCACGATGGACTTGTTGACGATCTTATTAGGTAGCGTGGCCGGCATCTCACTGATTGTCGGAGGTATAGGCATCATGAACATCATGTACGTATCCGTAACGGAAAGAACCAAGGAAATCGGACTCCGCATGTCTGTGGGAGCACGCGGTATAGACATCCTGAGCCAGTTCCTCATCGAAGCTGCCATACTGAGTATCGCGGGAGGCGTAATAGGCGTCATATTGGGTGTCGGGGCGGCATATGTCATCAAGGTTGCTGCCAATATGCCCATCTTCATCCAATGGTGGAGCATCGTGATGAGTTTCGGTGTCTGCACGTTTATCGGGATTTTCTTCGGCTGGTATCCCGCCAAGAAAGCCGCCAATATGGATCCAATCGAAGCCATCCGGTATGAATAAACGACTATGAAATGGTACTTGAATTATAAACACTCACAGGAACTGCTCATCCATCTCTTGGCATGGGTGTTCCTGTTTTGTTTGCCACCGATGCTGATCGGACGGGCCAACGAACGTCCCGGCCAAGAGGAAATGTTTCGTATGATGGGGCCTCCTTTGGCCATGGCCATGGTGTTCTACCTCAATTATATATGGCTTGTTCCCCAACTGCTGTTCAATAAAAGAAATAAAGCCTACGTCCTCTCCAATGTGGCGTTCTGCATCGGTATGCTGTTCTTCACCCATCTGTGGTTTGAGCTGGTCAATGCCTATTTTCACAGTACTCCCCCTCCTCCCAAAAACAGTATGGGATTCTGGGGCTTCCTGTTGTTTCGTCTGCGCGATTTCATTCTGTTCGGACTGATTGCAGCACTGGCCGCCACCATCCGTATGAGTAAAAAATGGCACGAAGCTGAATTGGGCAGGCAAAAGGCCGAACTGAAAAGGATTGAAGCCGAACTGAAAAACCTGCACAACCAGATCAATCCGCACTTTCTGCTGAACACCCTGAACAACATCTATGCCCTGATTGCTTTCGATACGGACAAGGCACAACAGGCGGTACAGGACCTCAGCCGATTGTTGCGTCATCTGCTTTACGACAATAATCAGGATTTCATCCCATTGAACCGTGAACTGGAATTTCTGAAAAACTATGTGGCACTGATGAAAATCAGATTGTCATCTAATGTAGACTTGCAATTCCATATCGACATTCCAAGCGAAAACCCGATCCGGGTAGCTCCGCTTATCTTCATATCTTTATTTGAAAATGCCTTCAAACACGGCATCAGCCCGGTCAAACCGAGCTTTATACATATCAAAATCTACAGCTCCGGTCCCGACACCCTAAGCTGCTCTATCGAAAATTCTTATTTTCCTAAACAAAGGAATGACATCAGCGGCAGCGGCATCGGTCTGGAACAAGTCCAAAAACGTCTCGACCTGATTTATCCCGACAAATATGAATGGACCAAAGGCTGTGATGAAAACGCTACGGTCTACAAATCAATATTAACGATACACACTACCACAAAATGACTCTTAAATGCGTAATCATAGATGACGAACCGCTGGCATTGGAACTGATGGAAAGTTATGTCCGCAAAACACCTTTCCTGGAACTATGCGGCAAATACAACAGTGCCGTCATGGCACTGAACGACATCAACTTCTGGAACATCGACTTATTGTTTTTGGACATACAGATGCCCGACCTCAACGGCTTGGAATTATCCCGGATGCTTCCCCAAGACACCCGTATCGTTTTTACCACGGCTTTCGACCAGTATGCGTTGGACGGCTTCAAAGTCAACGCTTTGGATTATCTGCTCAAGCCTATTAACTATAATGAATTCTTGACTGCCTCCCGTAAGGCTTTGGAATGGTTTGAACTGAAACATCAGGCAAATCCTTCCCGTGAAGAGGACTTTATCTACGTAAAATCCGACTATAAACTCGTTCAAATCCGGTTGGAAGACATACTCTACATCGAAGGACTAAAAGACTATCTGAAGATTTATACGGAAAACGACCCTCGCCCTGTCCTAACACTTATCAGCATGAAAAGTATGGAAGAACGCCTGCCGTCTCCCCGATTCATGCGAGTACACCGCTCTTACATCGTACAGATGAACAAAGTGAAAACATTGGATAAGGGACAAATCATTTTCGGCAAAACCCGCATCCCCATTTCAGACACCTATAAAACAGATATTACGGCCTACTTGAACAAGTATCTCTTATAAAAGGTACAAAAATGACTAAAACAGAAGGTCCGTCTGCCCGATATTGCTTTTCTTTTATTAAATTTGCGCAGAACTTCAAAAAGATTGAACCCATGAGAAAAATTCTATTATTGTTATTATGCGTACCGATGTTGGTTTGCGCAAAATCCAAAAGAGACGACAGTAAATATCTGGTCGGTGCCGTACCTGAAGTGAACGGACAAGTGCTGTTCCAGCAAACCTTTGCCGTGGAAGGCAAAAACAAACAGCAGATATACGACGTGATGAAAGCCTACCTCAATCAAATAATGAAAGGGGAACAGCAAATGAAAGGTACCAAAATGGCTATGGAGGATGCCTCTACCGGTACGTTGGTCGGACGTTTCGAAGAATGGATGATATTCAAGAAGAAACCTTTCGTCTTGGACCGCACCCGTTTCCGTTATTTGCTCACCATAAAATGTTCCGACGGGAAGTGTCACATGGAACTGACGCAAATCAGTTACTATTATGAGGAAGATTTGGACGGGTATAATGGCCGTACCTACAAGGCGGAAGAATGGATCAATGATGCCAACGCCCTCAACAAGGCTCAAAACAAGTTGCTGTGGGGTTCTGCCAAGTTCCGTCGCAAAACGGTAGACCGCGTAGAAGAAATCTTCACCGGAGCACGCGACGCTTTTGAGCAACCGGCGAAAGAAGAACACCGGGCCACGAAACTCATTGAATAACAAAGAACCATATGGCCGGAGCCTATAAAATGGCACACAAAAATGCCGCAAACTGTCCAAAACTATTCGGAGGACAGTTTGCGGCATTTTTGTGTATGATTGTTTATATGCGGATATTGCCGGCCTTGTCAGGTGCCTAATTCAACGACTTTCTCTTTTCCCGGAAAGACGGTCAGCCTTGCAGTTCCGTCACCATTTATCACCACCTTTGAATAGCCGGCCTCCACCACGACTTTTCCATCCAGCATGATGATTCCCCACCGGCACGGACTGACCTCAACAGCGCAATAGTAGCCGACGGGGGGCTGGATGTTCCTGTAAACAGGAGGAACTACCACCTTACCACCCTGCCTCAATCCCCATCTCATGCCGGACTTGAATGGCACGGCAGTTTTCATCATTTCCAAACGTGCCATGCGCTTCCGTTCGTTTGTCCGCCGCTCCTCGGCCACCATCATATTCGTCCGTCTTGCCGCTTCGGCTTTCAAGCGGGGTATCACCACGTCAAAATTCTCGTCCGCCGTCTTGGGATTTTCACAAGCGATGTATTTCTTACCCCTGCCTTCCTCCACAATGTAATACTTGCCGACATTGTCCACAATGACAATGCTTCCGCCAGACAGCATACCGCAATAACGGTAATAGGTGTCATAGTCATTTGCAAGCAGGCACACGCAGTCATGCCCCCAACGGGCATCGTCTTCGTTGATTTGACGGCATACGGGAGCGGCATAATAATCATAGACAAGAAGACAGGAACTTATGACATGGAAAATATGACATCCGGAGACTTTCCTGATTTTATACTGTTCCTTTGTCCGGCTGTAATACATACCGTCCGCTTCAAGTATTTGTACAGGTCCGAACTGCCGTATCCTCGGCTGTTTATTGTATATTTGGCCGCTGAGCAAATCCATGTATGTTTTCCGGCCATTATTACCCGTAAGTGCAAGGATATTGCCTTTCATGAATTTTGCACTTCGGCAATGTCCCAACCGCATCCTGACGTTGCCGGATTCATCCACGATACCCGTTTGCCCGTTGTCAAAACACACGGTGGCAAGCCCTTCAGCCGTGTCAAGGACGCTATGGTATCGTGCCGTGGACGTTATCTTGTTGCCACGCTTCAAGCCGTACAGGCCGTTTGCCCTGTCTTTGAACGGTCTCAGCTTTTCGGGTTGTAGCGAATCGTTCTCCAGCAAAGATTTGCCACTTTGCAGGTAATCCAACAACTGCCCGTGCGACACGATGGTTTCCAGTTGTCCGTCTGTTTCTGCTGTTTTATCTTTATCTGTTCCTTGCGATACAGCCATATATGACACCGCCCTCGTATTTGCCTCCGGATAACCTTTTCCGGCAAGCCGTCCCTCGAACATAGCCTGCCAGTCTCGGTGGGCCGTCGGCAGACCGAACAGGCGGTAAAGCCCCACGTTGTCGATTATCATGCAACTTTCCTTGCCTTCCGTCTTGCGCAGTCCGCGCCCCACCTGTTGCAGATACTTGGGCAACGACAGTGTCGGCCGTGCCAACTGGATAAACTCTACGTCAGGGCAGTCAAAGCCCTCGCTGAATACGTCCACATTGACAAGAACCTGTATCTTGCCCAGCCTGAAGTTCTCGACAAGCCGTTTCCGTTCGTTTGCGGGTGTCTTGCTGTCAATGGCGACGGTGTTCATCCCGTATTGATTGTAATATCCGGCGATATTCCGTGCGTGACTGATGCTTATAGCGTACACGATGCCTTTCTTGCCATCGGCATATTGCCTTACGCTCCCATACAGCCTTTCGATACTTGGTCGCCTGTTCAGCACGGTGTCCATCTCCTTCACCTGAAAATCACCGTCCGCTCCCCGTCTTTCCAACCTGTTTATTAACCGTTGATCTTCGCTGTCCGGACGTATGGATACATAATCAAAGGCGGAAAGCCATCCTTGCCGAATAAAGTCCGCTATGCTATCCGATGTTATAAGCGTGTCAAATAAGTCAGTGAACCCTTTGCGATTCAGCCGGCAGGGCGTAGCGGTCGTACCGAGTTTCTTAGCATTCGGATAGCGCAGCCACAGCTCCCTGTAAGTCCCGGCAAGCGCATGATGTGCTTCATCTATCACTATCAAACCCGGCCTTTCGTCCTTCACGTCCTCCCTATGCTTTGACAGCCACTGGATGGACATCACCTTCACCCTTCCGTCATCTTTGGATATACCGTAACGTGCAAGGGTTTCTTCTATCTGCTCCACGAGTTCACGGCGATGAGCAATAATCCACACACATTGGCCTTGCTTCTCTTTCAGTTGGTCATAAATGACTGAGGCAAGCAAATGGGTTTTGCCAGTGCCGGTGGGCATCTGCACTATAATGTTTTGTTTATACTTCCAATTATAAAACAGACAATCCTTGGTCTCTTTTTGGTAAGTCCGAAGATGGATATTATTGCACATTAACGTATGCCGTAACAACATCATCAATACAGATTCTTTTTATATGATTTTCATAATCAGCTTGCAGTTTCTCAGTATAACATGTAAACTGTATGTTTTAAAGTTTAGCTTTTTGAACTTTTATTTCTGTTCAAGCAGCCACTTGAAGTATCTTTCGTGTTCGTCAACGAGGTGTTCCCAAGAGTATTCGTTTCGTATAACTTCTATATTGCTTGCCGTAGATGTCACCTTGGTTTTCTTGGTTATGTCGTCAATGTTGTTAAAATATTCCGTAACTTTTTCTGCCGATGGATAATACAATGCGTTGTCTTTAAGCACGGCACGGTTGAAGATGTTGTCATGTGCAAGTACGAAGCATCCGGCAGCCATCGCTTCAAGCAAAGAAGGATTGGTGCCTCCTACACTGTGCCCGTGAAAATATGCAAGCGAGAAATGACGCACGGAGTCGAGTTTCTCGAAATCATATATTCCGCCTACAAACCTTATGTTCTTCTCTTTACCGTATTTCTCGACAAGCTCTTTACCGTGCGGTGTATTGGCCTTGCCAACAATTATCAACGGTCGCCGTCCGTTCTCCTTTGAATTAAGATAGCCTTCAATAGTCATAACGATATTGTTTTCCGGCTCAAGACGTGCAATAAGGATGTAATATTCCTCCGGTCTCAGTCCGAACTCTGCCAGGTATTCGACGTTGAAGTCATCGTGGATGTCAGCACCGTAAGCTAGGAACTTGCTCTCCTTACCGTATTTCTCTTTGTAATAGTCATGGATGCCCATATTATCGGCAATGAGGTAATGGCTGTACCTGACGGCCATCTTCTCCTCCCAATCAAGGAAACAGCGCACCATCGGACTGAACTTCGACCGCTTGTTCTCCAATCCATCCATATTTGTCGTGAATATCGGACGTTTCCGCTTCTTCACATTAAACCAGATATAGGCAGGGATGATGCTCGTATAACCGGCTTCATAGATAATGTCGAAATTTTCATTCCTTAGTGCATCTTTCAACGAGGCAAAGTCATAAAAAAAACTTCCGACCGAGCTGCCCATCCACGTCTCAGGGCTGTAGATGTGCTTTATCCTAACACCCTTGTAACTGTTTTCTTTATAAGGGTGGAAATTAGGTGAATACACTGTCACTTCATGTCCTCTCTTGGCCAGCCCTACGGATATGTATTCCGCAAACTGCTCGAAGCCCCCGTAGTTGTTAGGTATGCCACGGGTGCTGATGAATGCTATCTTCATAAAGGTATCGATTATTTTTTGCTGATTTTCTCTCTGCGTAAACGTCCGTGTCCGGAATGCAGAAATACATAATCTATCATATTCCTCACAACATAAGAAAATGCCACGGCCGCTCCGATACCGGCCACATAGGTAACGACAAACAAAAGATTCTCATCCAGAATAAAATTCTCCAGATGTATCCTTTCCACAATACATGGAATCAACACATCCGACGCCCAACCCAGACAAGGTTTCACGGATAAATTCGCCTGATAGTGCATCACGGCTATCCCGATAGCCGACAGTGCTCTTAATCCATTGATATTATTATATTTACAACTTACAGGAGGGGGGGAATTCTTTATTCATCGTCCGATAAAATTCTTCTAACGTCAATCGTCCGGCAATCCTTACCGGCAATAATCTTTTCGCCGAAACCACTATTCCAGCATTGCATTGAACGCATTCATGAATGCATCCGTCTGTTTTCTGTCATCGCTTTTGTCGCAGTCTTCACGAGTATAAAATTCCGCAACGGAGTGATTCATAATCGTATCTTCCACTAGCTTTCCATATCCGCACTCGGGCACGCAACGACCGAAACTTGGGTATTTTGTCATCATCTTCCTGAAATAGGGAATATCGGTCATCAGCATCGGCTTACGGAAATAAGCGGCCATGGCAAATATCCCGCTCTGAGAAGATTTTCTGTAAGGAAGTAAAACATAATCCGTACGACTGTACAGATAAACCATCTCATCATCGTTTATATGGCGGTCGAATACCTTGAAATTCGGAGAAGTACTGCACAATGAGGAAAAGTCCATTCCGTCAACATTTTTCCCAGCTATAACCAGTTCCACCTTATCGCGCTGTTCTTTCGACAAATGTCCGAACACATCCGTTACGAGATCCACACCCTTGACTATGCTTAAATTGCCGAAAAACAGAAATCTCACTTTTCCCTGATCAATAAAAGCAGCGGCTATGTCATCCGATAGTCCGGACTTTTCATAACTTTTCTTAAATACATATCTGAAATGGGGCACATACAGCATAGGAACCTTCACGCCTATTCCCTCGAGTATATCCTTCGTTCTGTCAGAATGATAAATGAAATGACGCACAAATATTTTGTAATACGAGGCGAACCATCCTGACACCCGTGAATTATCCGCATACTTCAAGGCATGTACTTCATGGACATCGCAAAACATGTGTTTATTCCATATATTGGAAGTCAACATAAGTAAATCATAAGCCTCTCCATAGCACATGTATATATACACGCCGTTTCGATGAGTTGTCTGGTGCCAGACGAATTTAAGATAGGCATACAGCAACAATAACCCCGATTTAACCTTATTCTTGTTAAAGATCAACGGAAAGAACCGAGGGCCTGCATCCCCGCTGAATGTAGACAATATCCTCACCTCATAACCGGCTTTGCGCAGAAGTTCCGTGAATGCCTCGTCATAATAATGCATTCCGCAATAAGAACCTATCATGTCGGTTATAAAAATCGTACGTTTCATCATATCAAACCTTTGTATAATGTTTCCCACTTATCCACTACAGCCTCGACATCAAATCGCCGACAGGTTTGTAATCCCTTGTCGGCATACCGTTTCAGGAGAGCAGGATCGTTCATCAACTGTTTCACCTTTTTCTCGAGCATACCGGTATCCGGAACAATGTCCCCGTTCTCTCCGTCATTCAGGATGTAATGCAATGATTCGTATGTATCCATTGCCACACATACCACTCCCTGTTGCTGGGCTTCGAGTAATGTCATTGGAAAGCCTTCATACGCAGATGTCATAAGAAAAATACGGGCTTCCTTATAATATGGCAACGGACAACGGAAACCTTCCATTGAGATTCGCTTCAAGCCGTATTGCGCTATCATGTTCCGATATAATCCGAAATCTTCGCCGTCGCCCACCATCTTCAGGTTCCAGTCATCGAAAGCCGCATCCGCTTCGATGCTCCTCCAGAGTTCAATCACCCGCGTAAACTTTTTATGCCGTTCCGAAAGCCGGCCTACGACCAATACGGTATTTCTTTTTTCCGCTCTTTCTTCTTCCGTAATATATTCACTGAAGACAAGCGGATTAAAAACGAAATCCAACCGGTTTTCATCCACATTCAGACCGGTGAGGCGTTTATAGTCCTCCATGAAACACGGAGCAAGGAATACGAACTTATCACTGCTTTTATAATACTTGTCTGCTCTGCGGATATTCTTGTATCTTTCCATTTTACGATACAGCGGATAAAACAGCTTAAAACATCTGCCTTTCCATCCGGAAAAATCGAAAGCCCTCCGTATATCCACATCCATGTGCAGCACCTTCACAACCTTTGCCTGCGTGTGTTCATGCACACCTTCCAGAAACTCTGCGGGCCACCACTGGTTATGAATAATGTCAATGCCTTTCAAACCAATTATCTTCACCAGCTCGGACGATACGTAGGCCGCTTCTTTCTTATCAACAAAGAAATCACTGCCGAACTCGTCGAATCTCACGTTTTCAATCCGATGACAGATCAAATGATTGTCGATGTAAGGTCTGGACTTGCCTTCCGGTGAATCCTTTAAATAAGCCACATGCACCTTAAAGCCCCGTTTGATCATTTCATTGGCCAAGCATACGGTCACGGTTTCACCGCCTCCGTACGCTGGCCAGACGCGATGCAGAAAAATTATTTTCATTTTATATGACAGGTTAATTCCGGACACCCCGGAATAAAATTTCAGCACATTCCCGTTATCATGGCATAGAAATTCGAGAAACGACCGTTCAAGAACCCGGCCACCACAGAGAAAAAGCGATACTAAAACATGGAAAAAGTTATTTCCCGGATCAAATAATCAATTATAAATCACGAATTAGCTGTGTGAATCTGTTCCAATAGATTTCCGTCGTAAAGCATGCCGCACGCTTGCGTGCGGTCTCCGACATCTCCTTCCGCAAATCATCATTGCATAATATCTCGGTCAATGCTTCGGCCATGCTTCGAGGCAAAGCTTCGTTTCGCTCCACCAAGCGTGCGCATCGTTCGTCCACCACCTCGGGAATACCTCCCGACTTCGTGGCCACAACCGGAAGCCCCGATGCAAGAGCCTCCAATGCGGTCAATGCGAAAGGTTCATCCCAAATGGATGGAACAACTGCCACATCAGCTGCAGCATAATACGCCGGTATCGAAGCATACGGAACGAACCCCGTAAAAATGACCCTGTCCTTGAATGCTCCGGCAATGCGTTTCAACTCCCTGATGAAGCGGTTGCCTGTCCCACATTCATAAAAACTGCCTCCCACAATCAACAGCTTTACACGAGGCATCTGCATCATGGAAAAGCCTGAAAGCAATTCCCTGACACCCTTATACGGCTGCAAACGCCCCGTGTAGACAATGACCTTATCGCCTTCATCTATCCCTAGTTCCGCTCTTTTCTTTATCCGTTCCTGCCCGTCTACGTTGCAAAATCTTCTGATGTCCAAACAATTATAAAACACCCGCGCTTTATCGCCCCCGGCTCCGCACAGGCGGAAGATACGTTCCACTTCGTGCTTTATGAATTTGCTGATGCAGAAATAACAATCGGTACAAGCATCTATGGTATCCCATACAGATACTTCATTCGGCACATTGTGATAATGCAGCACCACCTTTGCCTGCGGAAAAAACCGCCGGATTTCAACGGCATACCGGGGAGCATTTTCAAGCAAGACCACGTCCGGTTGCCGGTGCGCTTTCATATCTCTGATGATGTGGTGCAGAAACAGATTCCGGAAATCGTATCCCGAAAACAAGGAATGCCATTCGCCACAGGCTCGATAAAAAGCCGTCAACATCTTGTTCGGTAATCCGGATGTCCGGATAAAGGAAAACCTCGTATGCTTATATACCATGCTACGCTCCACGGCTTTCGCATCGTAAGGAGAATAAACAGTCATCTCATATCCGACATGCCTTTCATTCAGGTCGGCCAACTGCCAGACCAAATTTTCTACCGCGCCACCACGCACCGCCGGAATGGGAAGTACGCCGCAAGGGATAAATACAATATGTTTTTTCGTCATCTTACAACACGTTTTTCCAAGTATCTCACCCAAGAAGGATGTATCACCATGACGCAGGCTTTCAGCAGACTTTTGGGTAAGCGGTAATATAATGAAGCTGCAACAGCACTCACCCCAAACCGCCTGAAACGCTTATATCCGGCTCTGATCATACCCTGTCCTTCCGCCCCGAAATCGTTCTGTTCACAAATCAAACCTCGTATCATGGAAAAGATATAGAAGTTCATGAAGCAACGGTCTTCCGGAGTTCTTGCATGCTCATGTTTGAACTTCAACAAATTATCCGTAATCAACAGCCTGTCTTTTATACGCTTTACGTTTTTCGTTGACATGATATTGCCGTTTTCCCTTATCAGATACCTGTAATAAGCCTTTTCCACAAACATCACGTTACGGGCATAAAACATAACTCTCGGCATAAACTCATTGTCTTCATGGTAAATTCCGGAAAAAAATCTCAAGCCATTCGCATCCAAAAAGTCTTTCCGGAACACGAATCTCTGCACGAACGCCTCTTTCAATACTCCAACCGTATCATCCCGTTTCAACATCCGGTTATAAAACCGGTATTGCGACCTTTTATAACACAATTTGTCCGTTTCCTCTTTTTCGCTTCCATTCACGTTCCTTATCCTTGTTACATCAAAAGCCCAAACATCCATGTCGGCTGTCAAAAGCAGGTTCCGGAGTCCGTTCAGGCTATCGGTAGAAATGCTGTCGTCCCCGTCTACAAACCAGACATATTTCCCTTGGGCTTGCTTCAACCCTGCGTTCCGGGCTTCACTAAGGCCTCTGTTCGGTTGATTCACAATATGCAAGTTAGCGTGTACCGATACAAAGCCCTGCACCACATTCATGCTATCGTCCGGAGTGCCGTCATTCACCACAATGATTTCCACTCTTTCCGTATCCTGCGAAAATATGCTCTGAAGAAGTTTCCCAATGTATGCCTCAACATTATACACGGGGATAATGATGGATAGTAAAAGCATGATAGTTATAGAGCCTTTGCATTAATATATCTGTCCCTTGCCAAGAAAGCGGATAAAATCATATAATACGACAAAGAAAGAGATATGTTCGTAAGGAATACCGACAACATGTAACTTCCGTGAAACAGATAGTTGTACAATGGGTTGGCAAATGATTTTTTTGTTGTCTTCATATTTACATAAAAAAACAACAACCAAATAAAAAGCCCGATATATCCGGATGACGCTATCGCATACAGATAAAGACTTTCAAAGAAAAGAGCATCCGAATTATTTCCATATTTTTGACTATGTATTTCCGGATAACCATATCCCAATCCCATAAAGAAATGATTTTCTATCAGGTTATTCACATAAACGACCTGATGAAGCCTCATCTCTTTGTTACTTCCTGATAAACCCTGCTGTTCGGCCAATTTGTCGTTCCAGAAAAAAATGGAAGTTTTTATATTGGATTCATAAAAATCTCTGAATGTTTCACTGAAAGAATAACACAGACCGACAAGAAGGAATGCAATCATGGAATAGCACATAATCTTTTTTACCTTGATTCCTTGTCGCACAATATAGACGAAAATCATGAAGAAAACAGGTACTAATGTAGATCTTTTCGTTGTCATAAACGCATTAACCAAAGCAATGGCAACAAACAAGAATCTAATGCCACCGGCTTTCAGTACCTTAAAATCGGGAAGATTTTTTTTCATGTTCGGAGATAATAACCCCCAAGCCAATAAGACCAGTGTGATTTGTCCCCAAGATATACTTCCGGTTTGGTTTCCTGTGGCTCTACTTGTAAGCACTCCTCTTACTGCCGATTCCTCAGAATAATCATAAAAGTATTCGCCTTCATAGTTAAAAGCAGTGGCAAAAGACAGAATCAACGGATTAAAATGGATGATATATGAGAAGATGCTATAAATGCCTATCACGATATAAGAACATACAATGACTCTTGTCAGCATCTTTATATCCTTGTCGTTCTTTATTGCATAAATCATTATAAGAAAAGGAAGAAGCTCCGTTACGGAAAACTGCACTAATCCCTTAATCTGATTTATATATGGAACCACCCCTGCAATCCCCAATACAGCCAATGGAAGTGCAAGATATTTAAAAGGGAAAACGGCTATTCTCCGCCAATAATCTTTCAGAGTATGTTTATTCCTGATAAAAATGAAAAAGCATAAAACTATTAAAATGAAGGTATTTAGGCTGACAGGGCCTACACGGGCTATCACTGGAATCAACAATTTCACGGCAATCATGCATGCACAACCATAGGCTATGGATTTTAGGCACAATGCAATATGTACAATGGATATGGCAAAGACCAATAATTCTAACATAAGTCTTTCTTGAATAATATCTGAGTTAAAGATTCCTACAACTTAAACAGTGTGCATGAAGTGCCGGAGCATGTTTTCAGGTTCCTCCGCCAAGAGCTTAGGGTCAAACTTGTACGTTAGCTTATGGATGAAGCTGCTACCCAGTATATGTCTGTATTGCGATTCGCTATATTTCTTCTGAAAAGAGAAAAGCAACACGTGCGGATTCATGTTGCATATATAAGGCTTGTCGTCCCACACCTGCCCCACTTCCTTGTCAGTATGGATGAGCAGCCCCAACGTAATATGAAAAATGTAATAATTGGGTAGCATGCTATGACGACTGTAATAATGAAACAAGACGTTTCTCAACTTACGCAAGGCGACATTGCCTTTTTCCGCCTTGATGAACCAACTCGAACATTCGCTCGGTATGGTATTGAAAAAGAGCAGGCTTTTGGTGAACATGAAAAAAGGAGCTTCTTCCACAATATTGTCTATCGGCCGTGTCATAAAGCAAGTGACATCGCACCATACCCCACCGTATTCCAACAGTAGGGATATGCGCAACAGGTCGGAATACAACGCCTCCTGTATTTTTCCGTCCCTGTGTTTCCGCTCGATAAAGTCCGGCATGACCAAATAGTCATTCAATGTATTCTCATCCAACACGATAACCCGATAGCTTCCTGCGTGCCTTCTGACGGAAGCAATGCACCGGCGCACTATGTCCGGAGCATTCTTCTCACCTTGTTTCCAATACATCCAGATTACATTTTCCGCATACGGAAGCTGTTTGATGGCATGATATTCATCGTTGTCCTTGTACTTCAGATAAGGCTTCATGCAATCGTAACACCACCATTGCGGGCGAGTCCATGCCGCTTTTTTCCAATACCAAAGTTTGGGAATGATTTCTTTTATCTGCATATACCAATCATGAGTTTTTATTACGGAAAGACTTTACCGTGGAAACAATATAGGTGTAGCTTTCAAGTGAAAGTTTTTTGGAAGCCAACCAATACAATCCGAACCCTACAACCAGCTGCATCCCCAACAGAAGATAACAGTTCATTTCAAACAGACCGACCAGATAAGCCACCGCTGCCACAGCCAGCGACAACAAAAGTTGAGGACTTATATCCGAGAATTGTTCGGCAAGCTTGTAATTCACTAGTTTTTTGTTAGGCCATGTATTCAATAACACTCCTACAAACCCGTACAGAACGTTGGCCACCGCTATCGCAAAAGGACTTATAAACATGGCAAAGCATATAGCCACCACATAGAATGGTTTTTTTATGAATTCCAGTTTCAACGTAATGTCACTGCGCCCCACAGCATTGACCGCCTGTATATTGGCCGTACTTAAAACCGTCATGCAGTATCCGATACAAAGCACTCTCATAAACGGAACGCAGGGCATCCATTTTTCCGTCAAGAGTATCAATACGACTTTATCTGCCGTCGCCGCCAGAATGAAAAGCAGGGGAAACATCACGTAGCTGCTTGTCATCATGGAGCGGCGTATGGCTCTCTTTACGCCTTCCTTATCATCCTGCAACTTGGATATGGCAGGAAAAAGCACAGCATTTATCGTTGTATTCACATTGTTGCCTATCAATGCAGGCATGGATTCCCCACGATTATAAAAGGCGAGGTCGGCAGGAGTGTATCTGGCACCCACAATGAAACTTTTCAGCTCATTGAAGAATGTACCAATAAAATTGGCGCACATCAGTTTGGAACCGAAAGAAAACAGCCCTTTGAACCGGCTGTAAGAAAAGGCCCATTGCGGACGCCATCTGATGATGCGGTTTAATGTCAATGTGTTGACCACATGATTGGTCAACTGCTGTCCGACCAAAGCCCACACGCCGAATCCCGTATATGCCAACGCAACCCCGACTATTCCCGAAACCACTGTACCGACACTCGTGGCAAAAAAGAATTTTTTGAAATCGAGTCCCCTCGACACCGCAGCCTGCTGTATAGAGTTGACGGCCTGTATCGGAACAACTAAGCCCAATGCACGAAGCACAGGACACACCAACTCGCTATGATATAAATCCGCAATGAAAGGAGCTGCCAAAAACAACAGGCCGTACAGTGCGACCGAAATAAAGATTCCGGCATAAAACATCGTAGAGAAATCCACATCATCAGCATCCTTCTTCTGAATCAAGGATGTTCCCAAACCACTCACGGCAAAAACATTGGTAATGTTGATAAATACCATCGACAAAGCAATGACACCATATTCTTGGGGAAACAAGAGCCTTGCCAGAATGATAGATATGATAAAACTGACGGACTGGGAAGCAATCCTCTCTCCAAAACGCCAAAAGAAACCGCCTACCGTCTTCTTCTTCAAATCATTTTCCATCATGCAATCCTGTTAAAAACACGAAGCCGCTCCATCTGTTTCCGCACTCCGAAAGATACGGCAAAGACCATAAAGAAAACCACAACGGACGATGCTCTACCCAAATGCCAACCGGACAGACAGACGAGGAAATAAACCAATCTGTGCCACACGTAAATATCCAACGTACATTTAACAGGAATCTTGGACATTGCAGTCGCTTTCCGGCATTCGTTCGTCTTCATAAACAGAAACAAAATGCAAGTAAAGGGTAATGTACTGTGATAAATTTCATTATACCCCCCCCCGATTTGTGATATATTCACCGTATAGCACAAAAAAACCAGCCAAAAGCAAAGTATGCTTGTACCGGCGAAAAAAGTCCGCCACTGCATCATAATGACAATGAATGAACACACCCGCATAGAACGCCGGAAAAGATGCGGTGAGAAATCGGGGAATAATCCGATCCTCAAAGTAATGATTGACGGATACAGTTATTATATAGAGTAAAAAGACTCCCAATAAAGTGGAGGTTTTCCCTATACGCTTTTTCAGGATATATACTATTAACATACCTACCACTCCTTCGTACAGAAACCACAATGTCGTAATCCCGTAAGTTTCTCTCTCGTCATTCACCTGATCGATGAACGGAGACACTCCTTCACGCAACAAACATATCGTATCATAATACGTCCAATCAAAACCATTTCCCGGCACAAAGAGTTTCAAGACACACGAAACGACCATAAAAACCGCCATATAAGAAACATATAGCTTCAGCCACTTCCGACCGTTATGTACTATGGACCGTGAGAATTTTCTCTCATCGGGCTTAAACATATAATAGCCAGATACGAGATAAAAAAACGGCACGGCGCATCTTGCCAGCGGTAAAAGGTACTGATTGGCGAACATCGGCATGTGAAGTGTCACCACAAGGAAAGCAAAAGCAAACCTTCCCAGATCCACCGCATAATCACGCTTTACTTGTAAATGTTCCATCTATCACTTGTTTTATGCGTTCCGCCACACGCTCGGAAGCATGCCCATCGGAATAATTCTTATAAGATGTTTCCATAAAGTGGTGAAGATTCTCTAAATAAGATGACTTGTCGTAAGACAGAACGGCGCTATCCAATGCCTCTTGCGACATACAGCGCGGAAAAGGCAGCGTATCGAACAACGGACGCAACCCTCTGTCTTTACGATATTCATCCAGGTCGGGTGTAAAAAGGAATACCGGTTTTTTCATGATGGCGAAATCCATCATCACGGAAGAAAAATCCGTCACAAGCAAATCTCCCAAGAGAAAAAGCTCTTGTCCGTCCATGCCTTGCGAACCGTTCAATACGGTGTCATCGTAACGGAACAAAGAATCCTGAAAAGCCACATTCGGGTGCAACCGCACGATTACCATCCATTGCTTTCCGGTTTTACGCACCAAACAATCTCTGAACCGATGCGCATCGAATTCCTTGTAGGCCGATGTATTCCGATTGTCTCTGAAAGTCGGAGCATAAACCGCCACTTTCGTACCAACGGGAATGCCGTATTTCATCTTCAATTCTTTTATTTCATCTTCCGTCTGCGAAAAAAAGATATCATCCCGCGGTTGTCCGCACTCGAATATCTCGCCCGAATACCAGAAGTACCGCCGCATAATGTCACTTATCATGCTACTTCCGGAAAGCATCACATCTGTCATGGCCGAATCCCGTTGGCTATAACGGACATATATCGGGGCCAATTCATTCTCCACTTCACCTTCAATGCGTTTCAAGGCAAAGCATCCATGCCAGGTCTGTATATAATATTGCTCTTTTTTCTTGTGGAAAGGAAGTCTCGACTTCACGTTGTTGACAATGACTTTAGCCGTAGCATACTCGTATGCTTCGCGCCAACTTCCAGCTCTGACCGTTCTGATTGCCTTTGGCACCGTAGGATCCTGTTTCCGATTTACAACCCATACCAGATCGTAAGGCATCTCCCTGCGCAACAATTCTTCTGCAATATACTTCGGATTATCTCCATACCCTCTGCCGTTGAAGTTATTGAAGATTATCTTATTGCTCTGCAAAGATGCGTGACGGAACAGATTACGGTATAAATGAAACAGACAATCGTCACGCAATCCACACAAGCTTCTCTTTATCCGCTTTAGGAAACTTATCAAATTTATCATATCGATTTTTACTTCTCCATTATTGTGTTAAATATCGTATACCGGTTCCTTATCTTTTTGGCATAGGGAATCAAGCTATCAAACTCGCTTTCCTCCCAATCAAGATTGTTGTGAATGACTTTCAAAACCCCCATTCTGTTGAAATATTCTGTGATGTCGTAGTCATCGTTCGCTCCCGTACGATATTTACGGTTTATTATCTCGTGCGCCCAACCCACTTGCAGCCCATGAATGGAAGACCGATTGTGGAAATATTCGTCTATCGCATGACTAATCAGATGTTCCGCTCCGCTTGTGACACGTGTCGACCCACAGATAATCATCGAAAGTCCGGATGTTATCAGTCCATTTGTCAAATCGAACAAAAAATCTTCGGTCAACAGATCTGATTCCTTATACCTGAAAAGTGGTATTACGCTTTGCTTGGAAAGCATGTAAGCTATCTCATTGATTGACTCATGTATATTCTTGTGTGCCAGTTTCCAGTCTTGCAATGCTGAAAGATTGCTCACCAAGTCGGCCACCCCCGCATACAACAATGTTGCGGGTGAATGGCGCACTACATCAAAGTCAACTATCAATCCTATCGGAGGCTGCACGCCAAAGCTGTATTTTTTCCCGTTTCGTGTCAATCTTGCGACACAAGAATATACGGCATCGTTTGAAAGTGCCGACGGTATGTTGATGTATGGTTTATCTGCCTTGTCTGCGCAATACTTCACCAAATCCAAAACACTTCCGCCCCCAAACGCAATTAACAATCCATCATTTTCTTTTATTTGGCTTATAATTCCGGCAGCTTCTTCAGTATTTCCTCCTTCCACAAAAATAATATCACAAAACTCATTTCTAAGAAGACTTTCCCGATAAATATCGTACAGATGCTTTTGGGTAATCAAGACCTTTTGAGGAAAATGCAAATGTGATGTATGCAGCAGTTCATCTATCTTTCCTAAAATGCCCATCCCCGTTTTGACAATAGCAGGCGTTCTAACAAAATTGTAAAACATGATAGTATTGTTAATTCTTTATAACTTCATACAAACCACGTATAGTTTCAAACGTATATGTAGGTTTATAGTTAGAATTCGTGATGTCGTCCGGTTTTGCCTCACCTGTGAATACGCAAACCGTATCTACTCCAGCGTTAATGCCTACTGCAATGTCCGTATAAAGCCTATCACCGACGCAAACTATTTGTTCCAATGGTGTGTTGAAACGTTGGGATGCAACATCGACAATAGTTCGGTTTGGCTTGCCCAAGAATAATAAAGGGCTTCTGTTCGTTGCAGTCTCAATCAATTGTGCGATGGCTCCGCAATCAGGAATGAACCTGTCTCCTTTGATAGGACATTTCATGTCACAATTAGTGGCAATATAGGGATACCCTCTGCTCACATAATAACATCCCCCGACAATCTTCTCGTAGTTTAATTCCGTATCAAATCCAAGTACGACAAAATCAACATCTGCATCCCTGCTACTTACAGGAACTATCTCGAAGCCATTATCTGCCAGTTCTTGTTTGAATGAATTAGTGCCTATAACATAGAGTTTTCCTTTGGGCCTCTGTTCATTCAGATATAAAACGGTGGCATTGACCGATGATACGATGTTAGCTTCTGTAGCTTCTATTCCGAGAGTGGCAAGTTTTTCCACGTATGTCTTCGCACTCTTTGAAGAGTTGTTTGTCATAAAAGCATAATCCTTGCCCTGCCTGACCAATGTTTGGAAGAAATCCAATGTACCATCTATCAACTCGTTTTCATGATAGATGGTGCCGTCCATATCAAGAAGAAAAAGTGTTTTCTCTTTCAACCTCTTCATATCACATCTCCTTTGAAAATTTGTTCTGCCCGGCGCAAGTCATCGTGGTTGTCTATCTCGAACCATCGGCCGCAAATCTCGTAAGGAGCAAATACAGTTTTACTAAATATGGCATCCAAAGCCACTTCTGTCCACAAATTCTCGCTTTTCTTCACTTCTATCGTGTCGTATATCTCTCTCGACAGAATGCCAGCTGCATCGGCATTCAACTTATAGACATCAATGGAAACGGCATAATATTCATCCTCGGCAATCTGTTTGCTGATATGCTTTATCTTACCGTTTTCGTCCGTTGCTATTTTCATGGACTCTTCAAGATACCCACTACGGTCGCAGGCTATTAGGCTATTGCCTTCCTTGTCTTTTTCTAAAAGCCCCGCTATTATATTTGCATCGAAATACACATCCGCATTCATCAGTAGAAATCCAGAACCTTCCGTATGCTTCAAAGCCAAATACAGAGAATACATATTGTTGGTCTCCGCATAACGGGAGTTCTCAACAAATGTAATTCCATTATATCGCTCCAGGTGCTTTTTCAACACATCGGCTTTGTAACCTCCGACAACTACGATATCTTTCACACCCGCCTTGTGTAGATTGTCGATTTGTTTGTCAATGATGCGTATGCCATTAACCGACACCATACACTTAGGCACCTCGTCAGTAATCGGACGCAACCTTGTGCCCAACCCTGCTGCTAAAATGATTGCTTGCATTGCTTTTATTTTTGTTTGATTATTCAGTTCCTATAAATGTTCGCAGATTTGCAAACATCCAATTTGACGTTTCCTCTGCTTTACAGGGGTACGTCTAAAATAAGATTAAAATCCGGTTGATTTTATAATCCATCGGGTGAATGTTCCTCACCGCCTGTCAACTACAAAAGCTGTATGTATTCGGGCTGTACCTCCACGGCAGCGGCAAGGAGACTGGGAAGTTCTACGAACAGACGCTTGATATGTGCCCCTTGGATTTTCTGCAAATTCCCTTCATATCCGTCCAGAGGGCCGCCTACGATGCGCACTTTCCTACCTATCATGTCGGAGGATATTTCTTCGGGCGTGTAATAACACGGATTCTCGGAGGACTCAACGGCATGGATGAAACGTTGCATGTCGCTTTCCCTGACCGTCATCGGGATTTTGTATCCGCCGCGTAGGTAACGATATTGCACGGTATTGTATTTCTCGACTATAGGGTCAACTGCCAACCGCGTGCCATTCACAAAAAGCAGATCCTGAATGAAGGGCACTTCCTCCCGACAACGCCTCCCGTGCTTCACAGAAAGTTTCCACACCATGGGTGTGAATACCTCCATCCCCAAGTCCTTGAACAGCTTGTATGCCGGTTGTTTGGCGTTGCACCGCTTAAGATCGCGCATGACGAACCATAGCGGACGGTCTTGTACAGGAGTATGGAAGTCGTTCATTTTTCAGGTATGGGCATCTTTTCTAATCCTGCAAGCTGTCGTAATCCACACGGCAACAAGCAGTTACAAAATCCAAGCTATTGACTTCTATTAAGTCCATAAGATTGTTCCATTGCCGTCACTACTCATAATAGCGTTTGTGTTGGTATTGAGTTTCATGACGTTTTTTGTCCGTCTCCTAATATGAGATGGATATTCTGCTGCAAAGGTAGTAAAAATAATTAAACATCAAGTGTTTTGACAAATTTATTTGCGCTTATTTTTCATGAAGCGGCAACGGATTAAGCAATTTGTTGACGGAGTCTTTTTATGAAAACTTTGTAAAATATTGGTATTTAACTGTTTCACAAAAAATATCCATCTCATATTAGGAGACGGACATTTTTCGAAACAGTCGTTTGCGTCAAAGCCCCTCCAAAATCATACGGTTTACTTTGTCCACTTCGCTTGACTTTATCGAGTCGAGGTAGATTTGTGTGGTCGTTTCCGAATCGTGCCCGAGGCCTTCGCTTATGACAGCCAACGGTACGTCCCTGCCACGTGCGATGGTGGCCCAACTGTGACGCGTATAATACATTGACAATGACAGCGGCAGTCTTGCCTGATTTGCTATGTCTTTCAGGAGCCTGTTGATTTTCCTCATCTGATTCTGGTACTGCCTGCGTTCGTTTCCGTCCTCACGGGTAATGATTGGTAGGAGATAACTCGTGCCGTTGGACTTGTATTTGTCTATGATGTCCTGCATCTGCTTGGTCCATTCTATCGTCATGAGCTGTCCCGTCTTCTTGCGGCGGTATGCCAGGCAGCCGTTGTTCAGGTCCGTCTTCTTCAGGTAAGCCATATCTATGAAGGACATTCCGCGCGTGCAGAAGCTGAACATGAACATGTCCCTCGCGAAATCCATACTTGGCTTTCGCGACAGGTCCAGACCGTTGATTCTCTTGATTTCACTGAACGGTAAGCTCCTTTTCACAGTCTTATCTATACCGCAGTAGACGTTCCTGAACGGATGGCGGTCGGGTGTCAACCCCTTTTCTACTGCCAACTTGTAGTTGGTACGCAGGATACGCATATAGAAGGAGGTACTGTTGCGTGCCAGTCCGCATTTCCGCATCCATGCCTCGTAAAGTTCCATAAGCACGCCGTCCATCATGTCGAACGTCAGGTCAACACCCTTGCGGAAGTACGTGAAGCTGTTAAGCATCGAACGGTATGTCTCGGATGAGCGCACCTTGCCTATCTGTTTCTTATGGCTTATCTGTCCCCGGATGAAGTTGAACACACTGTCCGGCCGGTCTATGCCGGACGAGAAGTTGGCGGCGAGTTCGTCAAGGCTTACCTTGACGGTTGCCTTTTCACTTTCCTGCACCATCCGCTGTAGCCTGTTCAGTTCCCACTGTAGGGCAGATTCTATCGAAACAAGGTGGGCGTAGCGTGGCGAGGACGGCGTGGGTAGGGCTATCCTCCCAGCCTCGCCGTCCCATTCCTCGGCGAAGATTTTATACTCGCTCGTTATCCTGCGCACCGTGCGTCCGTATATCAGTTGAAACACTATTGAGCCTTCCTTGCCCGGCGTTGTTGACGGCCTGAATTTTAGTTTTATAGATGTCATGGTCCAATGTTTTCTTGTTCTTTATATAAATGTCGGCGACAAATGCCACATTATTATATATTGGGGCAAAGCTATATCCCAAACCACCCATAGATTCTGCGCCAAACGATTTTCCGTTCTAAGCCAAACGATTTTTCAACCTGCTGAGATCGACTTTCGGATGTACTGATTCCGTCTTACGCACTCTTTCATACTGCTCCCCCTACTCTACCTCCCACAAACAGTTTCTCGCCCGAAAAGGTTCGCTTCCTTCAGGCCTCTTCTGTACCAACGTTTTAAGGTGAACTTTCTACCGTACAATCCTTCACCGGGATTTCACCGGAAAACGG
>OIWN01000052.1_pt1 | contig 99360 bp, 106 predicted proteins | sample 1587591 | NCBI WGS metagenome assembly OIWN01 (sample SAMEA3888901, study PRJEB22519) | human gut metagenome | biome: human gut; feature: human-associated habitat; material: faeces | place: Denmark | collected 2010 | reverse complement strand
CTAACCTAATCTCTTGCCATAGAGATATTTATTGTGTAGCCTATATGGGCGCATCGAAATCATACCAGATATTCCGATTTTTATTGACTTTGAATGAAGGTGTCATATCTTCCCTATACGGGGCACGGAACCATGCCGCACAAGCGGTTTCCCTTGCAGGGAAACAACCGATTGCTTTCAAGAAGTCCACAATATCTATTTGTTTGGTCTGGGCTATGTTCATAATAACTTTTGTGTTTCTATTCGGGTTTAATAAAGTTTATCTTATATATACACCGACGTTAAACTAAACCTCTTTATCGGAGGTACAGCCGCTATACTCCAGCACCTTCGGATTGTAATGGTAGCTCTTATCCTGTTTCACGATAATGCCACGTCCCATCAGGTACTTGTTCAGTTCAATGCAGATGTTCCGGCCACGCTTGAAGCCGATTTCGATATATCCCTGTTGGAGCGCTTTGATAAGCGGCCTGTATCCGGTTATGTCCCCCTCGCTGAATGCCAGCCTGAGAGCCTGGGCGTGTTGTGCATCGGAAATGGATTCGCAGAAGCCCTTACGCTCTTGTGTAAACGAGTATTCTCCCACCAGTTCAGGCAAGGCATCGTTATTGATGCGGAAAGCGAACGGCTCAAACTCCTTTTCACGAATGTGCATGGCTTTTACTTCACTGATATTACCGTCAAACTGGCTCTTGGTGATTTGCAGAATGGTTTCCGCCTTGTTGTTCAGTTCCGTGCCGATATGCCCTCTTGTATTGTCATCTCCCTTGTTCAGATGTAATACTGTATGAATATGGAGGTCGTGCATACTTGACCAGCGCATGAGGTCGTTTATCAAATCAACGGACTCACTGGGGCTGTTGATGTCATACAGGAGGTCACGGATACCGTCAATGACGACAAAGCCGATACCTGGGTCGGAAGCCAACGCATGGTTGATAATCTGTCGGCGTTGTTTGGGGCTGTATTCCCGCAGCATGAAAAATTCAAGGTTGTCCGCTTCACAGTCAGTAGGCAGCCCGGCCAGCCGTAGGATGCGTTCCAGCACCTTGTGGCAGTGGCATTTGCTCTGTTCCGTATCTACATAAAGCACCTTGTGTTTACCCTCCGGCAAATGCGCATTGTAGCGCAATACGTTTTTGCCCGATAAGGCCGAAGCCACGATAGCTGTGATGTTGAAGGTCTTTTTGCTCTTGGGCTTTCCCACTGAGGCACTGAAATTTCCGAGCGTTGCAATGGTGATGTCATCGACACGCACGATTTCCGGTGGAAAGGCGTATGTTTCGGTAACACGCAGACGGATGAATTGCAATATCTGTTCATAAACCGAACGGTCAATGTCGTTTCCTATCTGGAGCAGGTTGGTCGGTGTCATGGTCTTCTCCCTTTCTTTTTATGGTTAGACTTATCGGTGTGGTCATGGACGGTCATTATCGCCACCTGCCTCTCCAGTTCTCTTTGTGAAGGAACCGGGTTGCGCCGTTTCCATTCGTCCAGTTCCTTTCTTTCAAAGAAGATGTTCTTGCCATTCGGCTTGGTATAGGATATGTCACGGTTGGAGGTAAGCCGGTACATATGCCCTTTGGAGATATTCAGGTATTTGGCGGCTTCATCAATGTTCAGCATATCTTTCAAGTAATAAAGCTGATTCTCTACACTTTCAAAACGCTCAATCAAGGCTTCAAGTGTCCCAAAACGGTCAATGAAGGCTTCGATGGTAGTTATCTTGCCTAATACTACGTTTATATCTTCCATTCGGGTTAGAATGACGGCCACATCTTCTACCCGTTTAAGTGTTTCAAGGAATCCGGTTTCTGTCATGATGCAAATTGTTTATTGGGTTCAACATATTCATTCATGTTGTCCGGCATCTCCTTTGGACTGCTTTTTTCGGTTTCTTCCACCTGGTTTCGGCAGAGCCATTCGTCCAATTCCTGCTTGTTAAAATATAGCAGTTTGCCGGACGGTCTGTAGTGAGGGATATGCCCGTTCTTGGCAAGTTTGTACAACTGGCTTTTTGACAGCCCCATATACAGGCAGGCTTCTTTGAAATTGAGTGTTTTCTTGATGCAAAACAGCATATTTTCAATCTTCTCCGTTTGTTTCTGGAGCATACTAAGCTTCAGGAAACACGATGAACAGGACACCGCTACACAGTTTCTTTCTTCTTGTTGGTTCATTTCGTATTCTTTTTTGAGTTAGACATGGGGGGAGTGATACCCCGAAACTTTATCGCTTCGGGGCAAAGGTAGATATGTGTTTTTCAATGCTTGTAAAAAGGAGAGTAACAGTTCGGAAGTGTTATCCGAACTGTTATCCTTTTCTGTGTCACTTGTTATCCGTTGTGTTTCTTTCTGTCATTTCTCTGACAGCTTGTACGCATTGGCTGATTACCTCCTGCATACTGTTTGGATTGCTCTTGGCAAGACTAAGTGCACTGGAATACTGGCCGTGTTTGAGCGGACGGCCGTCTCTGGAACCCAATATGGAACCGGCCTGTTCCAACAGATGTTCCCAACGTCCGAGAATGAGACGGTGGTGACATAACCGGTCGAAAAAAAAAGCTACCAACCGGTTATTGGCAGACTTCAACGGCTGATGCAACGTGCCTTCCAAAAGAGAACGCAATATGCCTGCATTCACAGGGGTAGTGAAAAGTTGAGCCTCATTAGCACAATGCGCAATGAGGCTCAGTTGATTGTCATTCAAAAAGCTACCCAAAGACAAGGCAGGAAGGTTCGTTTCAGGGCGTGGCTTATCCGGTTCTTCTTTCAGACCGGAGGATGCTTTCGTCGTGTTGAACAGACGAAGCAACTCATCCATGCGGTTAGGAGCAAAAAGTATATTGGAGAAGAATTGCTCCACAAGGTCTTTACGTTTTGTCAGTATTCCTCTGAGAATACCGATGTTTTTCCAATGTCGGTTTTTCCCGGCGGCATCCCGGTGGTCACTATAATAATGACCGTTCAGAAAATCCTCCACATACAGTTCATACAATTTACTCTCACCGATAACTTCCTTCCGATAAGTAAAAGAGGCTTCCTTCAGCAAGGCAAAAAGTTCATCACGTTCATTTCCGACACTTTTGTGCGGTTTGTTTGCCAATCTCTTGTTTTAAAAAAAGGCAATCATTTCTACGGTTACGCTTCATAAATCTATTGTTTTAAGTTATTGGATAAATGCGTCATCCAAAAGGGAGACGGCATGGTCTTTCTTAGAATTGATGATTTGTGCGTACCTCTGAGTGTGTCTGATATTGGCATGACCCAATAATTGACTTGTCGTATAGATGTCAACCCCTGCGGTCAAGGCCAGCGTTGCGAACGTATGCCTCGCCACGTGGAATGAGAATTTTTTTTCTATTCCGGCATCTGTGGCCCAATCGCGAAGTATGCTTTTATACCAAATACTCAACTTGGGAAATACGCGGTCTTCAGAAGAAGCATCCCCTTGTTCCGGCATCCATTTCCGGGCATTCATGTTCAATGGCAAATACAACAATGCGCCGGTTTTATACTGGCGTATCTCTACCTGCCACCTATTCCCGTTTTTACTGATATGTTTCCAACACAAGTTTTTGATGTCCATGATGCGCAAACCGCAGAAACAGGAAAACAAGAATGCAGCCTTCATATCATCCCGGCGGCAAGGAGTTGCAATAAGGCGTTTTACTTCCTCTACTGTAAGATATTCACGTTTGGCTTCCGAATCTGAAAGCATATCCCGTTTGATTTTCTTGAATGGGCTTGACTGGAGCAGGTTCTCCTTAACTGCATAATTCAGTGCAGCCCGTATATAAGCGAGGTAGAGGAAAACCGTATTTTTGGCCAGTTGGTTATGGTCACGTGTGAGTGCAGGTCTATCTAGTAAATGGCTGAGAAATCTCATAATATAATCCCTATCTATTTCTGCAAGGGTAACACTGTTGTCGTACTTCTCCAATTCATTAGTTACCCGATCTACCCAAATAAGTGCAGATGCCGAAGCCCGTTTTTCCACATCTTGCCGATAAACTTTCATCCAGTCCGTGAAAAGCATATTCGCTTTATACGAACGGTCTGTGATACCTGCTATCTTGTTGGTCAGGTCCAAAATTTTTTCGGTCTTAATGGCATTGGCTATTGCGAGTGTGTTGGCATTTTGGATTTGCGCCGACACATCCGTTTCTGGTACAAGATAGAGTTTCAATGACTGGTAAGTTCTCCGGCCATTGTAGTAAATATCCAAATAGATGGACTTCCTGCCATCTTTGAGTTCATTAAAACGTAAACGGACAGGTTCCTTTACTTTAACTTGCTTTTTCGTACGTGCCATATACCTTTGTTGTACTATTATTCATGAAAAGATTAATTGCATTTTGTTATCTTGATTAATGTTACTATACAATAATGGATAACATAGCTTTCTGAGAAACAGACATAAAGAGGCTGTTTCTACAAAATGCAAATATACACAGTATTTTTAATTAAACAATACATACTGTATAATTTAAAAATAGAAATAAGATTGTTGTGGTCAAACAGAATTGAATTACGAAAAATTTCTTTCTGCTATGACTGATACACAGATAATTGCGACATGCAAAATTTGCAATATATTTCTGTTTGACTATAAATATTAGAATAGAGAATCTATTAGTAATACAGCGGCTTCTTTTTTAGCATCTATGATTTTCGCATAAACTTGTGTTGTTTCCACATCGGCATGACCAAGTAACTGACTAGTTGTGTATAAATCTGCCCCCATGGTAAGCTCCATTGTTGCAAAAGTATGCCGACTCATGTGATAGGTCAGTTTTTTATTGATTCCTGCATTTTTGGCCCACTTCTTCAACTGTAAATCAATGGTAGAAGTGCAAGGCAGAGAAAATACATAATCTTCAGCACTTCTCTTAGTGTGAGGCAGATAGGCTTGCGCTTGCTTGTTGAGTGGCAAGTACAGCATCCGACCAGTTTTCTTTTGTCGCAACTCCATATGAATATTCCCGTTATCTTCAATGATTTTTTTCCATTGCAAGGCACGGACATCACTTAACCGTAATCCACAGAAACAGGAAAACAAAAATGCAATTTTCACATCTGCTCTTGGTGCATCCGCCTCTATGAGCTTGCGGACTTCATCAATAGTCAGATACTCGCGTGGAGTTTCTTCACCGCAAATGGCTTTCCTGTCAATAGCCAATCCGGGATTTACAGACAACACATCATCATCAACTGCCATATTCAAGGCTGTAATGATAACCCCAAGATAATTGGATATGGTCTTTTTGGCAAAAGGAGCTTTGGTACGTCTTGCTTTTTGCCCTTTCATAAATTCAACAAAGCCATCCAAGAAATCCTTATCCACATCGCACAAACGAGCTTTGGCATTGTATTTCCGCAATTGTTTTAAGGCTGAATGCACATGGTTTTCTGATGATGTCTTTCCTTGTTGAATACTTCTGTTCTTATACTCGTTTACCCAATCAACCAGTAAAACCTTTGCCTTTTCTGAAATGGTTACGGGTGTTCTGTTGTTCGATATTTCAAGAATACGTTGTGCCCTTATTGCATCAGCAGCTTTCATTGTATGCTTGTTTTGCTTTCTTGCTTCCGAGGAATTCTCTGGGATAAGGTACAATTTCAGAAACTCATACCGCCTCTTCTTCTCGTAGTAAATATCGAGATAGATAGACTTGTTTCCATTTTCCAGTTCCTTGAACCGGATGCGTACAGGGGTTGATTCTATTTTCTTGGTACGAGCCATATACTTGAATTGCTTATTTTCTTCTTCTACAAAGATAGTGATTTTAATCGAAAACAGGTGCTTTTTTGCACAACAAAATAGTAACATAAAAACTGTAAATAAGACTATCGATGGCTAAAATCAACAATAAATGCAATTCTACATTCTTTTTATAAAAACCTGATATACATTGATATATTGTGCAATAATTGCATTTTTCTTGTGTTTTGTTTTTATATTCTATATATCGCGCCATACTTGGGCGAGCATTGCCAAAAGTAAAAACATACCGGTTTCCACCATCAGTGAAGCCCTGGGACATGATTCGGAAACAACCACGAGAATCTATTTGACATCGTTAGACACCTCGTCTGTGGATAAAGCCAATTCTATTGTATTGAAACTGTTTACCGACAAATAATCAAGAAAGAAGTATTTTTTACACTATTCAGGTCAGTTCCTATCACAGGTTGCCATTTTGTTCTGCAAAACGGCAACTCTCTCATTAAGAGAAGTATTCCGGGTGCAAAATTAGAGAAAAAAGACGAAATCACCCAAAGAAACGCTAAAAACTTATGCTTTGGATGTGGGGTTGTTTTACAAAAGCATGAATATGTTTTGCAAATAATCAAATGCGATATTGCTTATCCGTTGATAATCAATTCGATTTTATTTTGCTACCTCTCTTAATGAGAGAAATATCGGTGTAAAGTCAAAAGGTACCATCAAGTACATACTGATAAGCACCACAATTGTTCTTTGAAAAGTAAAGATTGAGAGCGCATCGGACGGATTATAAATATCCAATGATGAATGGAAAAGCTAAAAATAGACAAGTGATTTGTTTTGCAAATGGTTCATTCTCTTTGTAAGAGAAAGACTTCGGTTTGCAAAGATACCGATTTTAACTGAAAAACAAGCATAATACGGTTGCTTTTTCATCAAATATAGAGATTTTCAGTATTGCTAAATAGGTTCTTCTAAAACATTTGTTTTGCTAAATAGCTGTTATTTATAAAAGATTATAATTGAATATCAGTTGGTTATTCAATTATTAATCCCTCAATCTTTCTCTTACAAAGAGAAGTACGAAAAAGAGGGTGTTTCCCTCGGATATTGCCTTATATAATAAGGTGGAATTTATAAGATTGATGAATATGAATCAAGTTCTGGCAAAAGCCAAAGCTTTTATAGTATTTGATTGTAACTGCGTAATAATCAATAGATATAAAGGTTATGCAGGATTAGAAGGTATGTCTTTATATCAAAATTATGCCAATGGCTCAATCCGAAGAACCGATGCACTGGTTTGTCATGCGTGACTTGAAGCGTCCGAATGCCAAAGAACCGGCATATAAGCAATTGGGTGAATTAAGCATAGAGGTCTTTACTCCTTTGAGATGGCATCTGCCAATCAAAAAAGGCAAACGAGTACGTGAAAAAATCCCTTTTATACAGGATTTGCTTTTTGTACATGATACCCGAAAACATCTGGATTCCATTGTGGAGAGAATCCCGACTTTGCAATACCGTTATCAGAAAGGAAAAGGCTATCGTAGCCCCATGACCGTTCCAGACAACGATATGGAGCGGTTTATCCATGCCGTAAGAAGCACCGACAATCCGTCTTATTACTTGCCCGACGAACTGACATCGGCCATGTACGGACGTAGAATACACATCATAGGTGGAAATTTGGATGGTTATGAAGGTGTGTTGCTTTCCACGCGAGGTTCTAAGGCCAAACGCATTCTTGTAGAATTGCCCAATTGGCTTGTTGCTGCGGTAGAAGTCAACCTTGAATATGTACAGTTCTTGTAGAATCGAACAAATAATATGATTATCGCTGTAGATTTTGACGGAACCATTGTGGAACACCGTTATCCTCAGATAGGCAAGGAGATACCTTTTGCCATCGCTACCTTGAAGAAGTTGCAGGAAGAACACCATCTTTTGGTGCTGTGGAGTGTGCGCGAAGGCAAGTTGCTGGACGAGGCCGTAGCGTTCTGCCGTAGCCGCGGACTGGAGTTCTATGCTGTGAACAGCAACCTTCCCGAAGAGGAACAGGACAGCACCCCCATGCGGAGCCGCAAGGTGGATGCCGACCTCTACATTGATGACCGCAACGTGGGCGGGCTGCCCGACTGGGGTGTCATCTACGAGCTGGTTCATCACAAATGGAGCTACGAACGCTATCTACAGGAAGTGCACGACGCAAAGAGGGAAAAAACTTCTTTTTGGAAATGGATATTTGGATGAAAAATGTATCTTTGCATCAAACAAACACGAATCGTATGACCAATTTTGATAAGCGGAAATTAACCGAGATAATCTTGCGGTAGAAGCGGTGTTGGCATGGCGTAAGATAGGAGATTACCAATTGCCTGTATCTGTTAAACAATGTCCGTTTTTAGAACACAACTCTTTCGTGAACTGTTCACGGCTGATAACAGCGAACAGAGATAAGTTCGATAGAAACACGTATAGGGGTGAGATTACTGATAGCGAACTGATGGAACAAATCGTCAATACAGTAAGGGAGAGTCCGACTGCAAACAAGAAGATGCTGAGGGACTTTGGGATTATGTGATTGTACACGGCCTGCTATTATCATTATATATTATTTTTAGGTCAGTGCTTGGGGACGCTATTCTATTGATGGCAGTGGCTTTGCATTTGGCTTTGTCCTTTAGAAAAGTTTTTTGATAGTCCATTGTTGTATCTCGTTGATTTGCAATAAATCATGCCTACACAATCTGAATCGAGGATTCATAAATCTATTATGAACGCCAAAGTGAATCTGGTGTTCTATTTCCTCATACTTGGTATTACATTTTTCTCCCGTAAAATTTTCCTTGATACTCTTGGGCCACAGTTTTTCGGTCTCACAGGTGCTTTGGGAAACATACTGGGCTTTCTCAATCTTGCCGAACTTGGGATAGGCGCTTCGGTAAGTTTTGCTTTATACAAACCACTTCAGGAAGGATCTCGTGAGGCAATTACAGATATAGTCTCTGTTTTTGGGTATTACTATCGTTTTGTAGGGAAGATTATTCTTGCCATAGGGCTCGGCATAAGCTTATTTTTCCCATACATATTCCGTAATGAAGGATTTAGTCTTTGGTTGATATATTTTACTTTCTTCTCGTTTCTAATATCAAACCTCATAGGATATTTTGTCAACTTCCGGCAAGTTCTCCTTTCAGCTGATCAACGCAATTATGTTGTAACCGTGTATTCTCAGACAGCCAATATAATCAGATTGGCTTTGCAGATTTACATAGCTGTAACTCTAGCCAATCTTTACCTGTGGGTTGCCATTGAGCTTATATTCGGAATAGTATATGCCCTTATTCTCAACTGGCGTATTCGAGTCACTTATCCATGGCTTCACGCAACGATAAAAAGGGGACAATCCGTAAGAAAACATTATCCCTGGATACTTACTAAGACAAAACAGATATTTGTCCATAAAATCAAGGACTTTGTAATACAGCAATGTGACCAGATATTTATTTTCGTCTTCGTTTCGCTTCAGACGGTAGCTTATTATGGCAACTACATCATGGTTATCACTAAAGTGCAACAGCTTTTCAATCAGGTACTCGACGGAATGTTTGCCAGCGTTGGCAATCTTGTAGCCGAAGGTAACCCCGTTACAATAAAAAGAGTATTTTGGGAACTTCTCTGTCTGCGCTATTTCATAGGAGGCTTTGTGGTATTCAGCGTTTCACAGCTCATTCAACCATTCATCATTCTATGGCTTGGCCATCAATACCTTCTTTCTGAACTTGTTCTTACCATTATTCTTATCAACACATATATAATTCTTACACGTGGGGTGGTGGATATGTTCAACAACGCTTACGGCAACTATGCCGACACATGGTCTGCATGGGCCGAGGGAATAATATTTATTGTCGCCACCGTGATACTTGGATGGCTGTATGGGCTGCCTGGAATTCTTCTTGGTAAAGTTATCAGTCAGATTCCTATTATCGTGATATGGAAACCATTATATCTTTATCGACAGGGCTTTCATGCAAAAATCAGGAACTATTGGCTGGGGGTACTACGCTATTACGCAATTTTTGCTGTATGCTTCTTTATAGCTTACCGACTAAAGCAATTCATTCCCTTCTCTCCGTATGAAAATTTTTCAGGCTGGATTGGTTACTCCATGTTACTTTGTGTAGGATTTTTAATGGTATTTATACCATCTATATATTTTTTCGCACCCGGAGGAAAATCATTTGCTCAACGTATAACTATCCGTTTTAAACGCTTCAAATGAAACTGACAATCATTACAATCACGCTTAATAATGCTGACGGTCTATGTCGTACCATGCAAAGTGTATTCTCGCAGACATGTCAGGATTTTGAATATATCGTAATTGACGGCGCAAGCACCGATGGAAGTCGTGAATTAATTGAAAAAAATGCCAATCGGCTTGACTATTGGGTTTCCGAACCTGACAAAGGCATCTACAATGCCATGAATAAAGGCATTGATCAAGCCCACGGTGAATATTGCCTGTTCCTAAATTCAGGCGATACTCTGCATGATTCCAAAGTGCTTGAGGATGTGATACCTTTGCTTGACGGAACGGTCGTGATTACTGGCTCAATTATTAATGGAACAGAGTTGTCAAAGAGTAAAGGAGATGTAACTTTTCGGCGAATGTTTTTATGCTCTATACCTCATCCGTCTTCATTTATTAGATTGGACTGGATGAAACGATATAAATACGACGAATCCTTGAAAATCGTTTCGGACTGGAAATTTTTTTTCCAGGTTCTTATAATGGATAATCAAAGCCATAAATTCATTGATAGAACTATTAGCGACTTTGATTTATCCGGAATCAGTTCAACAAATCTTGAACTAAATAAAACCGAAAGAGAAACAGTGAAGAGAGAATTCTTCTCTAGGAAACTTCTAGCTGAATTAAAGGAACTATATTCAAATACAGAGGGTTTGGAATATTTATTCGGAGAGCATAAAAATTTTTATTCCAAATGGTTGCAAATACCATCAAAAATGAGGCATCCGTTCAGAACTATAATAAAAAGACTCTCCTAAAAGATATTTAAGGTATTCTGAGTAGCAATGGAATTTCTTTTGAAAAGAAACAAATTGATAGATATTCTGAAAGGATATGCAATCTATTTGGTTGTATACGGACATTGTATACAATATTTAGGAGAAAAAATGAGATGCTTAATCATCCTATAGGAAGATTTATCTATATTTTTCATATGCCGTTATTCTTCTTTATAAGTGGATTCGTTGATGTGCATTCTTTTCAGCGTCCCCTGGGAGAATTGGTTGGCAAGAAGTTTAGGGCACTTATCATTCCTTTGCTTAGCGTTGCCGGTGGTATAGAACGTGTTACCAATATTCTTGCGAAAGAACTGATGCGTTGTGGCTACAATAAAATGGGAACAGCTTTTTCTTGATTTACAATAACAATAACTATGTCGGAACATATACCCCAAATATCAGTCATAGTCCCAGTCTACAATGCGGAGAAATACCTCCATCGTTGTATAGATTCGATACTTGTCCAAACATTTGCTGATTTTGAACTGCTGCTCATTGATGATGGTAGCCCCGACCGAAGTGGCGCAATCTGTGACGAATACGCACAGAAAGATTCACGCATCTGCGTCTTCCACAAGCCCAACGGAGGCGTAAGCTCCGCCCGCAACCTCGGTCTTGACAACGCGAAAGGAGAATGGATCTCATTTGTTGATTCTGATGATGAAATCCCTATCGATGGGTTAGCTAATTTAGCTGCAGGATCGAATTATGGAGATGGGATAGATTTTGTTTCAGCTGGATATATTGTGAAATATTTATATGGAGGTTCCTTTTCTACGGCAGGAACAGAGCAAGATAATAAGATCCTTGATTTGAATAGTTCAATAAGAATAATGTATCGTGATAAATTCTATCAATTTTATGTTTTTACTAAGCTATTTAAACGCAAAATTATTGAACGCAATCGGCTGCGTTTCGATGAAACTCTTTATTATAGTGAGGATAGGTTATTTATAATTAATTATTTGTGTCTAATATATGGAAAAACATTCTATACATCTACTCCGGTGTATTATTATATTTTGCGAGAAACAGGTGCAATGATGTCGATTACCCAAAAATTTGATTATAAATCAGTGACAGGTTTTGATGCCGCATGTAAAATGTATCAATGTTTAAAAAGTTATAGGATAAAGGATGAAATTATGGAAATAGCAAGATTTGATGTAATAGACTCCTATTTCATAACAAGGCAAAATATGAATAAATTCAAAATTAAAGATAAAGAAATAATCCGGGGTCTAAATAATAATCTTCGTCATTTTGTTTCTTTGGAAAAGTATTTTTGGATTTTGATTAAGACTCGTTTAAAACTGATGATCTCTTCTTTGCGCAATTCAGCTATAAGAATTCGATGAAGCGGATGCGCAACGGCATTCCGACACTATTCTAGCGTACATTGTTCCTGCTGGTTCATAAGAAGGGAATGCCAGCCGTAAAACGCAACCTGAAACAACTCAGACCTTGTATCCTTCAAGCTATTAAGAATCATTGAAATAATCTTAATCTACAACAATAACACAGCATATAACTATGTATGATTATCTGATAGTCGGTTCGGGACTGTTCGGAGCGACTTTTGCTTATCTGGCTCACAGGCAGGGGAAGCGATGCCTTGTTATAGACAAACGTCCGCAATTAGGCGGGAATGTATACTGCGAGAACATCAAGGGCATAAACGTACATAAGTACGGAGCGCACATTTTCCATACTTCCAATCGCGAGGTTTGGGATTTCGTGAACTCACTCGTGGAGTTCAACCGTTACACCAACTGTCCGGTAGCGAATTTCGAGGGAAAGCTTTATAATCTTCCCTTTAATATGAACACGTTCTATCAGATGTGGGGCGTGACCACGCCGGAGGAGGCTATGGCAAAAATCAATTCTCAGCGTGAAAAGGCGCATCAGGAGATGGAGCGTGCTGGTATTACAGAGCCCCGTAATCTTGAAGAACAGGCCATTTCGCTTATTGGAGTGGACATTTATGAGAAACTCATCAAGGGTTATACTGAGAAACAATGGGGACGGAAATGTACTGAACTTCCGGCCTTCATTATCCGCCGCCTTCCCGTGCGTATGACTTTCGATAACAATTATTTCAATGACCTTTATCAAGGTATTCCTATCGGTGGATATAATCGGTTAATTGAGGCTCTGCTTGATGGAGTGGAAATCAGGACAGAAACAAACTATTTCAGTGACAGGGAGACATACGATGCGATAGCTAAACATACTGTATTTACTGGAAAGATAGACGAATTCTTTGATTATTGCCATGGCAAATTGCAATATCGTTCTGTGCGTTTTGAGCAAGAAACGCTTGAAAAATCGAATTTCCAAGGTAATGCGGTCGTAAACTATACATCACGGGATGTTCTATATACGCGCATCATAGAACATAAACATTTCGAGTCGTTCGGCAATGCTGTTTATGACAATCCCTTTACGGTAATCAGCAGGGAATACTCTTCGGAATGGAAAGAAGGAATGGAACCGTATTATCCCGTAAATGACGAGCGCAACAATGCTTTATACGAAGAATATCGTAAAATGGCAGAAGCGCAAGATTGTGTGTCTTTCGGTGGGCGTCTTGCCGAATACAGATATTATGATATGGCACCGACCATTGAGTCGGCTATGAAACTCTTTAATCAGCTCAACTCAAATGTATAAAGATTATAAGATAGTAGTTAATACTGCTGCCGGCCGCCGCCGTTATATGCAGTATCTTATCCCTTTTATTGTAAGTTCTGACATCGTTGACCGTTACGATATATGGATAAATACGCATAATGGAGCCGACATCGAGTTTTTCAAGCGTGTGGCAGCACTTTATCCGGTGATCAATCTAGTGTGGCAACCGGACGGAGTCGTAAACGGTAATAAGAGCATCAACGCATTTTATAAGCAATGTATTGAGCCGAAAACAATTTATTTCAAATTGGACGATGATATAGTTTGGATGGAGCCGGGCCTTATAGAGAAAATGGTGGAATTCCGAATCGCAAATCCTGACTATTTTATCGTGTCGCCTTTGGTTATCAATAATTCGCTTTCTACGTATCTGCTTCAACTTGAAGGAAAGCTTGGGTTGAAAGAATATTGCAATGCTGATTCGTCGCATCCGATATTGTGGCGTAGCGGCCGGTTTGCTGCGGACTTGCACGATTGGTTCTTGAAGAATTATCTGTTTCCACATAAATGGGAAGAGCTGCATATAGGAGCCAAGCCTATGGGAATGACCCGTTTCTCTATCAACTCTATCCTATGGTTTGGAGAAGAGATGAAGAAATTCAAGGGGGAAGTGCCTGGCGATGATGAGGAGTTCATGTCATGCATCTATCCCACCAAGCAAGGCTTGTCCAATGCTTGGAACGGTGATGCCATTGTGGCACATTTTGCTTTTTTCACGCAGCGTGAGGAATTAGACCGCATGGGCATTCTCGAACGTTATGGGGAGTATTGTATTGGTGAATGGGCAAAGAATCCAACGATGAAAACAATATCCGACAACATCCATAAGATTATGTTGGAGATAGCCAGGAACGTAAAAGAATTGGAAGGGCCCCCGTCACCCTACCGCCGAATCGTTGTAAAACCGACATTCAGGAGCAAGGTCAAGAGGTATATTCCCCAATTTATATTGGCAATACGTGACGACATCAAATCAAAGAATGCCGATATTGACTTCATTAAATAGAAAATGCAGAAAATACTGTCAATTATAATCCCTTCGTACAATATGGAGACGTATCTTCCATATTGTCTTGATTCATTGCTTGTCAACAATCATCAAGAGTCTCTTGAAGTGCTGATAGTCAATGATGGCAGTAAGGACAGCACGCTTGCAATAGCGCAGAAATATGCCGCGGATTATCCGGAATTGTTCCGGGTGATTGACAAACGGAATGGCAACTATGGCTCGTGCATCAATGCCGCCCTTCCGTTGGCTACGGGGAAATATGTCAAAGTGCTGGATGCTGATGATAGTTTTGATACTGCCAATTTTGAATTATTCATAGAATTTTTGAACGTCACAGATGCTGATTTGGTGCTTTCTGATTTTACATGGGTAGACTCGGAACGTAACAAGTTAAGAGACACCATCTATTCCTTGGGAAAGGCACTGCTGCCAATGAATGAGGCTTGTATCCAAGAGGGCTTTAAGAATATGGAGATGCATGCCGTCACGTACAGGACAAAAATGCTGATTGATGCGGGTTATCGTCAGACGGAAGGTATTTCCTATACTGATCAGCAATGGATATTCGCTCCAATGGCATACGTTCACCAGGTCGGTGTGTTCAATAAGTCTGTATATCAATATATGGTAGGCCGTGTGGGGCAAACCGTTGATCCGGAGGTGAAGTTAAGGAGAATGAAAGACAGAGTATTGTATGTAATTGATATGATAAAACAATACGATGCGCTCAACTCGTTTGCTTCAAAAGAAATAAAGGGGTATTTGGATGCACGGATTTATCCCAATATAAAAGATATTTATATAACTTATTTTACCAATAGTGAGCAGGTCAATAGGCAATTGGTGTATGATTTTGATGTGAGTTTTAATCAATCATCAGAGTCGTTATATTATAAATTAGGAGATTCCAGTCGCTATATTAAATTATGGCGGCAGATTACAGAATGTAAGACAATGGAATGTTTATTCTGCAAGGTTTTCTCCATAATATTTCGTCTTAGAACATTTGTAAAATGATACGTGTATTACAAGCCTCTGCTATTATCGTATTTACCAGCTTGGCCATATTCCCGTTTTTCTTTTCTTTCATTCCGGGAATAAATACCAAGATGATGATGGCTGTATGTGGTTTGGTGGCATTTGCTGTTGATTGCGCCAATAACTATAACCGCACATTTGTAAAGAAACTTTTTATGCTGTCCTTGTGGGCATTGGGCGTATCTTTCTGCAGTTTTTTGACAATGGTATACAACAGTACCCCTGATGATTCGTACTTGTTTTATATCGTGTCGATGTGGGTGTGGCTTTTTGCTGTTTATTTTCCTGTTCATCTGATACGTTTGGTACATGGCCGTTTGTCAATAGAAAGAATTGGATACTATTTGTTAGGAGTCGCTTTATTTCAATGTACACTTGCAATCTTTATTCATCAGATACCGGCTTTGCAAAATCTTTTTGACCAGTACATAACAGGAGAAAAATATATGGGCGTGGGCGTGGATAATGTACGTCTTTATGGCCCAGGATGTGCTTTGGATGTTGGAGGAGGCCGTCTTGGTGCCATACTTATTATCAATGTCTATTTAATAATGCAAGCATTGAGAAGGAATGAGTCAAAGAGGACATATATAGGTTTGCTGACAGCCTTCCTTTATATTCTTGTTTGCGGTAATATGATGGGTCGAACAGCTACAGTCGGGGCTTTTATAGCTATATGTTATGGCATTTTTGTCATGCTTACCGATTATAACTTAAAATGTTCTCCGGGACGTTCTTCTTTTATAGTGATTACAATTTCTGTTTTAGCAATAGGCACATTCTTGTGTGTACTGTTTTATAACTTATTTCCGGAATTTAAGAGTTTGATTCGTTTCGCATTTGAAGCCTTCTTTAATTACTATGAAAAAGGAACCTTTGAAACGCACTCTACCAATTTGTTATCAGAAGGCCTGATTTTTCCTGATAACATGAGAGCTTGGATAATTGGTGATGGCTATATGGCAAGTGGTACGAATGACCCTTATTATATTGGCCCCTCAGATTATGGGTTCTATATGAATACAGATGCCGGATATTCACGTTTTATTTTCTATTTCGGTTTAACCGGTCTTACTGTTTTTTGTCTTTACTTCATCCAAGTCTGTAAGGAGTGTATCAATAGGTTTGAAAATTCAAAATGGCTGTTTATATCCATGCTTGTCTTGAATTTCTGTATTTGGGTGAAAGTATCAACGGATCTTTTTCTAATGTTTGCTCCGTTTTTGTGCATCAGTGATGAGGCTGAAGAATGTGAAAACGAGGGTGTAGAAAATGATATGATGAGGATATGATAGTTGTAAATATGGCTTGCGGATTAGCCAATCGTATGTTTCAATATAGTTACTATCTCTACTTGAAAAAGTTGGGGTATGATGTGTGGGTGGATTATTACAAAACCGCAAAATTGGCACATGAGAATGTGGCATGGAATAGGATTTTTCCAAAGGCAGATATTGAACAGGTTTCCCGATGGAAAGTATTCCTTCTGGGTGGTGGCAGTGGACTATGCTCTAAAATCCGTCGCCGCTATTTGCCGTTTACAACAAGGGTAGTATATATGCCAACGGCATTTACGGCCTCTTTGCCTGACAAAAACGGTAAAGATGCTTATCTGATAGGGGTGTTTCAGAACGCACAAATGGTAGATGCCATTAAAGATGAAGTGTTGCAGGCTTTTTCCTTTTCTCCGTTTACGGATGAGCGAAACAGGAATCTGATGGAGGAAATGCAAAATTCTGAGTCTGTGGCGATACATGTGCGAAAGGGTATGGATTATCAATCTCGTATATGGTATCAGAATACATGCCCTGTCGCATATTATAAAAAGGCCATTGGCAGGATAAAAAAGGAGATTGACCATCCCAAGTTTTATGTGTTTGCTGATAACCATGAATGGGTGAAAGAACATTTTAGGGATTTTGATTACACTTTGATTGAGGGAAATCCGACATCGGGTTGTGGTGCCCATTTTGATATGCAATTAATGAGTTGCTGCAAACACGCCATAGTGTCAAATAGCACGTATGGCTGGTGGGGCGCATACCTGAATGATTCTCGAGACAGAATGGTCATACTTCCTGAAATATGGTTCAATCCACAGAGCTGTGAGGACTATACTTCTGCAAAACTGTTGTGTAAAGGGTGGATTTCGTTATGATAAAGGTCTCTGTTATTGTTCCTATATATAAGGTAGAAAAATTTATAGAGCGGTGCGTTCGCTCGTTGATGGGGCAATCCTTGCAGGATGTGGAATATATTTTTGTGGATGACGCCACTCCCGATGCCAGCATCCAAATATTGAACCGGGTTATCGTTGATTATCCGGACAAGACACATACTGTCAAAATACTGACGCACGAAAAGAACCAAGGACTTCCGGCAGCCCGCAATACGGGATTGGCAGCAGCAACAGGAGAATATATATTCCATTGCGATAGTGATGACTACGTTGAGCTGGATATGCTCGAATCCTTATACCGTGTAGCAAAAGAAAGGCAAGCTGATATAGTATGGTGTGACTGGTATCTTTCATTTGAGACAAACGAACGCTATATGAAGCAACCATCTTATTCTACTCCGATGGAAGCTCTTAAGGCCATGTTGGGAGGTGCGATGAAGTATAATGTATGGAACAAATTGGTACGGCATTCTTTATATACTGACAATGGCGTAGCATTTCCTTCCGGCTATGGTATGGGTGAGGATATGACCATGATGCTTTTGTTCGCCTATGCAAAAAAGGTGGTTTACGTGCCAGAAGCATTCTACCATTATGTGAAATTGAACACAAATGCTTTCAGCCAGACCTATTCGGAAAAACATTTGGAAGAGCTGTGCTATAATGTGCAAAATACAGAGTCAAAGTTAAAAGAATTGTTTGGTGATGCTTTGGAACAGGAAATTTCATTCTTGAAGTTGGAGGCAAAGTTCCCGTTTCTTCTTTCCCATGATAAGTGTAAACGGAAGTTATGGAGGGAATGGTATCCTGAAGCTAACCGGTATATTCTTAAAAACCATAATATATCCACTCGTAGCCGTATCATCCAATGGTGTGCCTGGAAGCATTTGGACGGAGTAGTTTCTCTTTATAGATGGCTGTTGAATCGGGTTGTTTATGGCATAATTTACAAATAATCAGTTCCGGCTTTAGTCATTCGTATCGGAGCAAGTTATAGGAGAATTCGTAACTAAAGGTTTTATATATTGTATAAATATCTATGTTTTCTGCTTTTATGAGGGGAGAGGGAAAAGAGCTTTCACAGCGTGGACGAATTGAGTATATTGATGCACTTCGTGGCTTTACGATGTTATTGGTCGTGTTTGCTCATGTGGAAGGTTTCGGCTTCTTCAATTTTTCACATCAAACAATGACTAATTCTTTTCTATCCTCTTTTAGGATGCCATTGTTCTTTTTTATTAGTGGCTTTGTTGCCTATAAATTAGAAAAATGGGATAGTTTGTGGTATGCTCGTTCTGTGAGAAAAAAGATGAGGATACAGCTTATTCCGACACTGTTTTTCGGTCTGATATATACTTATCTCTATTTGGGGAAAGATTTTAGTTCATTTATTGCCGATCCTGCAAAACTCGGATACTGGTTTACCATTGCATTGCTTGAGATGTTTCTGGTATATTACACGGTAAACCTAATCGTGAAAGACAGGAATAAACATGAAGTCATCTGGTTTTTTAGTTTGGTAGGAATTGCTATATCAATGTATTTGCTCAAACTCCCGTTCAAGTATTACCCGATACTCAAAACTATAGGGAATTATAGTTCCCTTCACTATACCTTCGAATATTTTCAGTTCTTTGTATTTGGACTGTTTGCATCGAAATACCGGAACCAATTTGGACATTTGTTGGATAATGGCACTGTGATGGCGGTGGTTATGCTATTGTTCTCTTCATTATGTTATGTGAAATTCAACATGGTTGATATTTTGTTACAAGGCAAGGTGGACATTTGGATTATCATCAGTACATTTTTGGGCACGGTTATTGGTTATTTGGGAATCGTTGTGGTTTTCTGTTTTTTTAGAAAGTATCAGTCGTCAGTAAGTTCGTCATGCAGGCTTGGTAGGACGTTGCAGTATGTAGGTCGTCGGACTCTTGATATTTATATGATACACTATTTTCTTCTTCCGACATTGCCGGGAATAGGAGATTTTCTGAAGTCTTCTTCCAATGTTATTGTAGAACTGATGTTGGGCTTTGGGCTGTCTGTGGCAATAATAGGGTTATGTATTATGATAAGCAATGTCATACGTACAAGTGATTTGTTGGCCTATTACTTATTTGGGAAGAAACATTCATGAAACTCATCTATTGCATACATTCCCTTTATAATCCCGGCGGGATGGAGCGCGTCTTGTTCAACAAGGTGATGTGGCTCGGGAAGCATCAGCCGGACTGGGACATCACCGTCGTGACTACCGACCAGCACAGCAGGGCGACGTTCTATCCGTTTCCGGAAGAGGTGCGGCTGGTGGACCTGGGCATCAACTACTCCGATGACAACGGCAGAAGTCCGATAGGGAAGATTGTGGGATATTTGAGGAAAAGACGTAAGCACAGAAAGGCGCTCACGACATTGCTGCAAAGGGAAGAGGCGGACCTCGTCATCTCGCTCTTTCCTTCGGAGAGTTCCTTTATACCTTATATAAAGGATGGCAGCAAGAAGGTGCTGGAACTGCATTTCAACAAGTTATTTCGTATTCAGTATAATAGAAAAGGCTTGTTGGGATGGATTGACCGCTGGCGCACCAGGCAGGATGAACGGCTGGTACGCAAGTTCGACAAGTTCGTGGTGCTGACCCATGAGGATAAAGAACTTTGGGGAAATCTGTGTAATATAGAGGTGATTCCTAATGCTGCCATTTTCCCAGACATAAAGAAACACAGTGATGTGTCAAGACATCGGGTAATTGCAGTGGGAAGATTGGATTATCAAAAAGGATTTGATCGTCTTATTCAGGCATGGGAAATCGTACAGCGCTCTCAGAAATATAGCGATTGGCAACTTGATATTTTTGGGCAGGGCGAATGGCATGATATGTTGCAGCAAATGATTGAAGAAAAGAATTTGTCACAGACTGCGTACCTTAATAGACCAACTAATGCTATTTGGGATGAGTATTCACGTAGTTCTATCCTTGTGATGAGTTCTAATTATGAAGGGTTTGGTATGGTATTGGTTGAGGCGATGGCTTGTAGCGTACCTGTTGTTGCTTTTGCTTGTCAGTGTGGCCCCAAAGACATCATACAGAACGGCGTCAACGGGCTGTTGGTGAAGGACGGCGACATCGAAGGCCTTGCCAATGCCATGATGCGCCTGATGGAGAACGAGGAGGAACGTAAAGCCATGGGACGCAACGCACGCCGGGTGACTGAAACATATTCCGAAGCCTCCGTTATGAAAAGATGGATGGAGCTTTTTAATGCATTAACGCAAAAATGAAAAAGCTGCTTCAAATAAATCCTGTACTTCGTGTGAACACCTCCACGGGGCGCATCATGCAGGAGATTGGCGAGCTGGCCATGCAGCATGGTTGGGAAAGCTACATCGCTTATAGCTACGGGCGTGACGGCATCAAGCCTTGCCGGTCGAAACTCGTTCCCGTGGGAAACCGTTGGAGCGTGACGTGGCATGGCATCGTGACACGGCTGTCCGACCGTCACGGACTTTCATCCGATGAGGCTACACGGAAGTTCATCCGGCAGATAGAGGAGCTGAATCCTGACATTATTCACATCCATAATATCCATGGCTACTTCTTGAACTACAAGATGCTGTTTGAGTTCCTGTCCCGATATGGCAAGCCTGTCATCTGGACGGTACACGACTGCTGGCTCTACACAGGACATTGTTATTACTATTCATACATCGGTTGCAACAAGTGGCAAACCGGTTGCCGGCATTGTCCTCAGAAGAAGGAATTTCCCACGAGCTGGCTGTTCGACCGCAGCGAGCGGAACTTCTTAGACAAGAAAGCCGCCTTCACCTCCATTCCCAAGGAGAGGCTGACCATCGTTCCCGTCTCGGAATGGATCAAGGGAGAGATGGAACACTCTTTTCTGAAAGGGTATGACATGCGGGTCATTCACAATGGCATCAATCTGGAGGTGTTCAACATCTATGGTACGGAAGAAGTAAAGAACAAGTACGAACTGGGCGGCAAGCACATCCTGCTTGGTGTGGCAAGTATCTGGAGCCGGGAGAAGGGACTGGACGATTTTATCGAACTCTCCGCCATGCTGAACGAGGATGAGACCCTCGTATTGGTGGGAGTGGACGCTGTCATCCAAAAGCGTCTGCCACAGAACATCGTGGGCATCCGGCGTACCGAAAACATCCGTCAGCTTGCCGAACTGTATTCCGCCGCCGATGTCTTCGTCAATCTCACTTGGCAGGACAACTATCCGACCGTAAACTTGGAAGCCATTGCTTGCGGCACGCCTGTGGTGACCTACCGTACGGGTGGCAGCATCGAGGCGGTGACGGAACATACCGGCTTCGTGGTAGAGCAAGGAGACGTGACAGGCGTATTGGAGGCCGTGAGAAAGATAGAAAAGGCCGGCAAGACTTCCTACCAACAGCCTTGCCGCGACTATGCGTTGGCGCATTTCAACAAGGAAGAGCGATACGCCGACTACCTGAGACTTTATGATGAACTCATACGGAAATAGCCTCTTCCCCAACTTTTAACTTCAATGAAAATCCTTCAACTTGGTAAATTCTATCCCGTCCGTGGCGGGGTGGAGAAAGTGATGTACGACCTCATGCTGGGGCTTTCTACCCGTGGTGTGGACTGTGACATGCTCTGCGCCCTGTCCCGTGGCGGGTCGCAGGTGGTGGACATAAACGCACATGCACGATTGATAGGTTGCCACACCTGGATGAAGGTGGCGGCTACGATGATTTCGCCCGCCATGATTCTCTCTCTGCGGAAAAGGTGCGGGGAGTATGACATTATCCACGTGCATCATCCCGACCCGATGGCTTGCCTCGCACTGCTGCTTTCGGGCTACAAGGGAAAGGTGGTGCTGCACTGGCACGCCGACATCGAGAAGCAGAAGGTGCTGCTCAGGTTCTATATGCCGCTGCAGAGGTGGCTGCTGAGGCGTGCCGACGTGATTGTGGGCACGACCCCTGTCTATTTGGCCGAGTCGCCCTTCCTGACCGGGCTGCAACCGAAAGTGAAGTGTTTGCCCATAGGCATAGAACCGGTTCCCGCCTGCCCCGAACGGACAGGGGAGCTACTGGGAAGGTATCCGGAGAAGAAAATCATCTTCGCCTTGGGAAGGTTGGTGGAGTATAAAGGATATCGGTATCTCATAGAGGCTACCTGCTACTTGGGGGATGACTACGTGGTGCTGATAGGCGGCGAAGGGGTGCTGAAGGAGGAACTTCAAAACGAGATAGTGACCTTAGGAGCAGAAGAGAAAGTGAAACTGTTAGGGCGGATTCCCGATGAGGAGCTGCCCGCCTATTACAATGCCTGCACGCTCTTCTGCCTCTCTTCCATACAGAAAACGGAGGCGTTCGGCATCGTGCAGATAGAGGCGATGTCGTGCGGGAAACCTGTGGTAGCCACGCGCATTCCCCATTCGGGTGTGGCGTGGGTGAACGAGCACGGGGTGTCGGGGCTGAACGTGATGCCGCGTGATGCGAAGGCATTGGCTGATGCCATCAGGACGATAGCCGGTGACGAACTGGCATATAGGAAATTTTCCGCAGGTGCGGAGAAGCGTTATCGGGATATGTTCACGAAGGATAAAATGATTAATAATGTATTAGATATTTATAACAAGTTATGGATGAAATAAGAGTTGCTTCAAGGAAATCAATAGATTCCTTAAGTGTCGGGACTTACCGTCAAGGGGTTGCGTCTCCGGCTGAAAGCAGGACAAAGAGAGTACTGGACTTTGTGGCAAGTATTATCGGCATGGTTGTTTTCTCACCGTTATTCCTGATCATTTATATCGCCATAAAGCGTGAGGACGGGGGAAATGCCATTTTCAAGCAGGAGCGTGTGGGCTATCGTGGGAAAATCTTTACGCTTTACAAGTTCCGCTCCATGGCCGTCACGTCCGAGTCGGACGGAAAACCGGTATTGTGCAGCGGGAAGGATGACAAACGTCTGACCCGTGTGGGACGTTTTTTGCGTGAACACCATCTGGACGAATTGCCACAGCTATGGAACGTGTGCAAGGGAGAGATGAGTTTTGTCGGTCCACGTCCGGAGCGTAAGTTCTTCGTGGATAAAATCAAGGCTATCAATCCCGATTATGAATTACTGTACCGGTTACGTCCAGGTTTGTTCTCCGCCGCCACGCTTTACAACGGATATACGGATACCATGGAGAAAATGCTGGAGAGGCTGCGGATGGACTTGGACTATCTCCACAACCGATCGTTGTGGCTTGACACGAAAATCATTTTCCTGACGGTGTTCTCCATTCTGTCAGGAAAGAAATTCTAACGGATAACTCCTGTATATCATGGCAAATAAGAATAGAATGATGCCGAAGGCGACCCTGAAGCTCCGCAAGATAGGTGGCAAATATATGATTGTGGAAACCTCCGACAGTTGTGTGAACCTGACGAACGTATATAGCCTGAACGAGACCGCCGCCCTGCTTTGGGAGATGCTGTGCCGAAGAGAGGGGCACACACCCGAAGAACTGGCGGAGGAGTTGTGCAAGACGTATGAGGTGGAATACGAACGGGCTTTGCGTGATGTGGAAAGCCAGTTGGCGGAATGGGAAAAGATGGGACTGCTATGATGCTTTCTTCGGAACACAGGGCACTGTTCAGCCTGCTGCGTGCCGGATTGTGGGAGAGGGAACCGGATGACTTGTCGCCTTTCCCGCTGACGGATGCCGGTTGGTGGAATGTCTATCGGATGGCGGTGCGCCAGACGGTGGCGGGCATAGTTTATCGCGGGTTGCACCATCTGCCCGATACGCTGCTGCCCGGCGATGGTCTGATGATACGTTGGGTGGCGCATGCAGAGCGCATCGAGCAGAAAAACAAGCGGATGAATGTAGTGGTGAATCGGTTGTATCGGCGGATGGACCGCTACGGTTTGCATCCCGTGTTGCTGAAAGGGCAGGGGACAGCTGCTTTCTATGAACATCCGTTGCTGCGCGAGTGCGGGGATATCGACCTTTACTTCCCCTCGAAAGAGGAGGTACGGAAGGCCGCAGAAATAATGAACCAAGCTGGATGCCGGTTAGAGGGATTGCCTGACGGAAGTGATTGTTACCGTTGGCAGGATGTGGAGATAGAGCACCATACGCGATTGTTTGATTTTAGCAATCCGTGGTTGAAAGGTTGCCTCTCCACATTGGTTGCGAAATATGGGTTTATAGACCAACCTCTAACCGGAAATCCTTCGACTGAATCTCCGGTGACGGTTTCCGTGCCATCGCCCTTGCTGAACCTGCTGTTGCTGAACGCCCATCTGCTGAAACATATCATAGGGCATGGTGTCGGACTTCGGCAGTTCTGCGACATGGCAAGGGCTTACCATAACCTACAGGGTTGCTATGCTCCTGAAGAGTTGGAAGCCGTGTACAAGCGGACGGGCCTGATGAAATGGAGCGCGCAACTTCACACCTTCCTGACGGAGCACCTCGGGTTGCATCGCGCCGAACTGCCTTTTATGGATATGGATGTGTGTACTTCTCCCGAGTTGTTGCATATCGTGCTCGAAGGGGGGAATTTCGGGCAGTACGGCGATACCAAGGGCAAGGCTTCCCAGGCAAGATGGGAGCGGAAGCTGCGGACGTTTTTCTCTTTTTGGAAACATCGTGACTTCTCCAACGCCTACGCACGCAAGGAAGCGTTCTGGACTTCGATAAAACTAATGATAGGAAATCTCAAATGAGAAACGAATATTTTTTTAGAGTGGCGGGACTGCTGTTCTCTGTTACTCTTCCCGAATGTTGGGATGTGGATACACTGCTACCTTCCTTTCGCCCGTTCCGGTGTGGGGCGTGGACGAAAGAAATGCGGATTTCCCGGTTGATTGTCACCACACAACCTTTTGTGGATGACGGAAAACGCACGGAGTTGTTAAGTGAATCGACTAATGACATGGGACATGTACGTCTGTTGCGCAACATTGACGGTTATCGGGTCGAAATTGATAACGGCCCTGTGGAGAACAGCATTGTACATGTAATGGTCGCAGACTCTATTTTCGACAGTGCCATGGCTTATCTCCGTCCGGAAGACCCCTCTGTGGGAGCAGTACTTTCATCGATGATTCGCATCCTTTACGCGCAGGCGGTGATTGAACACGACGGAGTGTCTGTCCATGCTTCCTGTGTCAGCCAGAATGGCAGGAGTTTCCTGTTCCTGGGTAAGAGTGGGACTGGAAAGAGCACGCATGCCCGGCAATGGTTGGAAGCATTTCCGGATTGCCACCTGCTGAATGACGACAATCCCGTACTACGGATAGAAGGGGGCAGGGTGATGGCATACGGTACGCCCTGGAGCGGGAAGACGCCCTGTTATAAGAACGAGTGCTATCCCGTAGCCGGTATCGCCCGCCTGCAACAAGCCGCAACGAACCGGTTCGCTCTGCTCGATGGACCGGATGCCTTTGTAGCCTTACTGCCTTCCTGCTCATCCATCCGACAGGATGCGCACTTGCAGGAGTCGCTTCATAACACCTTGATACGGGTGGCCGAACTGGTGACTATCGGGCGGATGGACTGCCTGCCCGACCGGGAGGCGGCAAGAAAATGTGCTCTTTCAATTGACAATTGATAATTCATAATTCAAAACTGATAATTTATAATTAAAAAGTATGAAAAGAAAACCTTCTTTTTTAGTTGTATTAGCGGTGGCACTCCTGCTTTCTTCCTGCGGATCATCGAAGGATTTCGTCTATCTACAGGACATGGAGTTGGGAAAGAGTTACCCGTATGATACCAAGTACGAGGCGGTGGTACATGCCAACGACCGTCTGGACATCACCGTGAGCAGTAAAAGCCCCGAACTGGCCATCCCGTTCAATGCGGGTGGAGGATCTTTCCAGCTGGGTACTAACGGAGCGGTGACGGAGTCCGCCACCGAAAAGAAAGGCTACCGGGTGGATGTGGACGGAAATATTGACTTCCCCATCCTTGGCAAACTGCATGTGGAGGGATTGAAAATGGGTGAGGTGACTGCCTTGATACGCGACCGTATCATTGAAGGAAAATATATCAAAGATCCGTTGGTGTCGCTGGAATTCCTCAATTTCAAGTATTCGGTATTGGGAGCGGTGGGCAATAACGGCACCTTCTCGGTGGATGGTGACCGTATTACTTTGCTCGAAGCCATTGCTAAAGCGGGCGATGTCACACCGAGAGGCCGTGTGAACCGTGTGGCGGTCATCCGCGAGGAGAACGGGCGGCGGGTGCTCTATCAGCATGACTTGCGTAGCAAGGATTTGTTCGAGTCACCTTGCTTCTACCTGCAACAGAACGACATTGTTTATGTCGAACCGAAATACCGCAAACAGGACCGCGAAGACAAGGGATGGCAATATACCACTGGAATCCTTTCATTCATTACGGCCGTTTGTTCCGTTATTTGGGCTATCAAGTAAATACTTATTTGTAATTATGCAAAACAATAGTTTATCCAACAAGAACGAGCAGAGCATCAACCTGGTTGACCTGTTCGTCTATCTGCTCTCCAAGTGGAAGTGGTTCGTGCTCTCCGTGCTTTTGTTCGGGGGATTGGCGTGGTATCATTATGCCACGTCGCCGCTGGTCTTCTTCCGCAATGTCACGGTCATCATCAAGGATCCTTCCAACAAGACCTCAACGGCGGGGCTCGACCGTTATGACAACTATATTAATAAGGTGAACGTGGCCAACGAGATTCTCCAGTTTCGTTCCAAGCGCCTGATGCGCGAGGTGGTGCAGCGGCTGCATGCCGATGTGGACTACCGGCTGGAAGAGGGCTTGCGCATGAACGAGCTTTACAACCTCTCGCCGGTGAATGTCTCCTTCATCAACGTGATGCCGGAGCGGTACATTTCGTTCACCGTGACTCCCAAGAACGAGAAGCAGGTGCAGCTTTCCGATTTCGAGGGAATACCGGCAGCCAACGATAAAACATATACCATGCGACTGAACGATACCCTTACCATCGGCAGCGAGCGTATCCTCATTACGGGCACCGACCGTTGGGGACAGGCGTGGACGGGGCGTGATATTCATGTCTGCAAGAAACCGTTGAATGCCGTGGCAGGCCGCTTCCAAGGGAGCATGGGAATCCGGCAGGAAGAGGACGAATCGTCCATCCTGGTCCTGTCGCTCAAGGACGATTCCCCCCTGCGTGCCGAGGACGTGCTCAACACGCTGGTCAATGTCTATAACGAGGAGGCTCTCAACGACAAAAACCAGGTGGCGGTGAACACCTCCGAGTTCATCAACGAGCGCCTGCTCATCATCGAACGCGAACTGGGTGGTGTGGAGACCCAGCTGGAGAGCTTCAAGCAGAGCAACCAGGTGATGGACATCAGTTCGTTGGCGGGGCAATACATGGGCGAAGCGCAGACGTACAGTGCGGATGCCATGGAGCAGGAAACCCAGTTGAAGCTGGCGCAGTTCATCAAGGACTATCTGACCGACCCCACCAAGAACCGGGACCTCATCCCCTCGGGAACGGGCATCAGCGATGCCACGGTGGAGAACCAGATTAACCAGTACAACGCACTGAAGCTGAAGCGCGACAAGCTCATTGCCGACAGCAGCGAGAGCAACCCCGTGGTAGAGGAGCTGAACAACACCATACATGCCCTGAGGCAGAGCATCATCCGGGCGGTGGACAACATGATAGTGAGCATCAACATGAAGCGCAACGACGCGCGCAGCCGCCAGGCGCAGGCGCAGGCACGCTTCACCACCGTGCCCACCAAGGAGCGGCAGATGCTCTCCATCGAGCGCCAGCAGAAAATCAAGGAGTCGCTCTACATGTTCCTGCTGAACCGCCGCGAAGAGAATGCCCTCTCGCAGGCGATGGCCGACAACAACGCGCGTACCATTGATAGTGTGGACGGCCCTGTAGGTCCCATCTCGCCCGTGCGCAACCGCATCTTGTTGCTGGGCGTGCTCGTCGGTCTGGCCGTGCCCGGTGTGGTGTTCCTCATGATGCTCTTCATGGACACCCGTGTGCGTAGCCGCAAGGACCTGAAAGGTGCGGTGAGCATCCCCTTCCTCGGTGAGATACCTCAGGACAAGGGGGCGGCAAAGGTGGGCGTGGCTGTGGGCGGCGAAGACGGCATACTCTCCGAGAGCTTCCGCATCTTGCGCACCAACATGGCATTCATGGCAAAAAAAGACAGGCCGATGCAGGTCATCACCTTTACCTCGTTTAATGAAGGGGCAGGGAAGACCTTCATTTCCCGCAACCTTGCCATGAGCCTTGTGCTCACCAAGAAGCGCGTGGTGCTGGTGGACCTCGATATCCGCAAGGGAACGCTGAGCCGACACTTCCACAAGCATCCGGTGGGCGTGACCAACTACTTGGCTGACGACTCCATTGCTTTGGACGACATCATCCACACCGACGAGAAGTCCGCCAACCTCGACATCATTTCGTCGGGCACCGTGGCGCCCAACCCTGCCGAGTTGTTGATGGACAGCCGCTTAGACACGATGATGGCCGAGCTGCGCAAGCGTTACGACTACATCATCGTGGACAACGTGCCCGTGGGCATCGTGGCCGATGCCACCATCAGCAACCGCATCAGCGACCTTACCATCTTCGTGGTGCGTGCCGGCAAACTCGACCGCCGCCAGCTCCCCGATCTGGAGGAGCTTTATCGCGACAACAAGCTAAACAACATGTCCCTCATCCTCAACGGGGCCGACCCGCACCGCCACGGTTATGGATATGGTTACGGCTATGGGTATGGTTATGGATATGGCTATGGGAAGCACAGCAAGAAGAAAAAGTAATCAATTAGTATTTATTAACTTTTAAACATTAAAGCACATGGAAAAAAACAAAGAAAAAGATTTGAAATCTTATGAAGCTCCTGAGACCAAGGTGACTCAGGTGGAACTGGAAGAGGGCGTATGCACCGGATCGGCGACGATTACGAACCCGAATGAGACTAATGGGAAAATCCAGCAGCACGATGTGAATACAGACTTTGATTATACGTTCACTGACTCTGAATGGGATAAAAAGCAGAACTAAAAAATAATGCATATTATGAAAGTTAGAAATTTATTTTTGATATCGTCCTTGGCGTTTTTAAGCTGCGCTTGTCAGGACGATCAAGAAACGAGACCCAATCCTACACCGGGTGAAGATGTGCAGTTTGGGGGGACTATCGATGGCGAAAATCTCACCCGTACCATCTATGGTGATAAAGCAAACAATGCTTTCCCCATTTACTGGTTACAAGGTGACCAGGTGATTGTTGCTTCGCCGCAATGTGCGATAACACAGGGCACTTATCAAGTACCTGATGAGGCTAATAATAAGGACTATGCCGGCGAATTTACCAAAATCGGAGATGCGGGTGTGCAGTGGGGGACGACCGAAACAGCAAACTTCTACTCCATCTATCCTGCCAATGCAAACATTCATGTGTCCGGAACCACTTTTTCCGGTCTCCATGTGTCCGAAACTCAGTACAATACACTTGCTGCCATAATCGGTACTGCCACAGAGGAATCTCCTGCTGTAGCAATGCCTGCTGACATGAAAGAATGTTTTATGTATGCACGTACAGAGAATGTGTATAACGGTGCTGTGGTCAATCTTGGCTACAGCCCTCTTTCCACGGCTATCCGTATCAAGGTAAAGGGACCGGCTAATAATACAGAGGAGAAGGTGCAAATTCAGAGTATCAGGCTCACCGCTCCTGCAGGTGTCAAACTTTCGGGTGATTTCTCGGTAAGCCTTGATGGTGCGACCCCTGTTGTTAATGCTGCGAGCAATGCCTCTAATAGTGTTGAGGTACGTGCCTACGACCCGGCTACACAAGGTTACATCACTTTGGGACAGGATCAAGTGGCGGAACTTAACTTGTTTGTCATACCTCAAAGCGGCACTAAAATCACTAACGAATGGAAGATAACCGTCACGACTCCGACTCAGACTTTCACAAAGAGTCTTGGAGGTACTTTTTCAGAAGGACAGGGCACTTTACAGATGGGTAAGGTACACTACCTGCCGACCTTGCCGGCTCTTGATGTAAATAGCGGAGAATGGGATCCTGCAAACTGGATGACGAATATTCCTCGTAATGTGTATCTGTCTGAAATTTCGATTCCGGGCTCTTGGAACTCGCTGAACACGGATTTCCAAGATGTTACGGACATCGCAACACAGTATGCTAACGGTGTACGTGCTTTCCATTTGGATACACGTTGGAAAACATCAAATAACCCTGCGCTTGGTAATACTTTTACTTCGACAACCCCTACAGGCTTTGAACTTTCTGTTGCAATCGGTGGTGACGGAAATACAAACACATATGATAGTGGTAAATTGATGAAGCCATCAGTTTCTAGTTTCAGTGATTATTTGAGTCAAATTACCAGCAAAGTACAAGCAGATGAGTATATGGTAGTAATCTGTACATTTGCACAAGGCAGTTATAATGGAAGTTTGTGTCCTTCCACTTGGATGGCGGCTATTAGTGAGGTTTGTGCAGCTAATGCTAATGTGTATGATGCTAAAAATATTACTCCCAATACAGTTGTGGGAGATGTATTGGGTAAAGTGATAGTTATCGTAAATTGTGAGTCTGCCATCACTGGCCTGACTTTGCCAAGCGATAGTAAGTGTTTCTTTACTTATATGCCGTTGACATTAGATAAAACAACGTTTACGAATAAATCCTACAATACAGACCTGCTATATTATGGAAGCAAAAATAGTTCTGAGATAACATTCAACAACACGCATGCTCAGGTTTCGGTGGCAGACGATGAGACTCAAACTTTGCCGGATAATATGGACTCTCGTGGATATGCACCTAAATTAGCAGACCGTGAAACGAAACTCCAAAATATCCTCAACTGGTCTTCTAATAATTATTCGCAATCTAATTATGCACATAATGCATGGATTTATCTTGGCTTAGGTGGATATTGTTATTACTACGACAAAGAAATCTGGGAAATTGGTGCAAGCTGGAAAGTAGATAGCAATAGTTATAATACAGTTGCAACACGTTTCAACACCTGGATTGACGATAAAGTCAAAGCCATGGATGCCGGTACTACCAAGTATTACCCGGTGGGCATCGTCCTTATGAATAAGGTAACAAATTATTCGACCGTCCTCAAGGACATCCTCTTGCTGAACAATAAGTATCGCAAGGCATACGATCCCAATTGGGAACCCAAGCCCTCCACCGGCCAGTCTGATGTTCAGTCATCGGCTCCGGATCATAGCTCCGGCGTGGTTGACAACAATGAAAATGCTGTCACTCCAAACTGATGGGGTAAAAATTTCTAATATACATATTATAGTTTAGATTATATGCGTAAATTCCTTGTAATGGCCGTCACAACGATGGCGGCCTTACTCTATACTTCTTGTTCGCAAGACGAACTAAGCAGTGAAACTTCTCCGAGACATAGCATCGTGGCAAGCATGCAGCCGGCCGCCGACACCCGCACGGCTATTGGCTCTTCTGTGGCAGGTGCAGTGGGCATCCTCTGGACCGATGGTGACGAGATAGGCGTGTTCGACGCCTCGGGTGCCGCACAGAAGCGCTATGCCAAGGTAGAGGCAGGCAGCATGGGCATCGCCACCTTTGCCGCAGTAGGTACCGAAGCCTTTACCGAACCTGTATATGCCTACTATCCGTACAGCGCCGACAACGACGGCCGCGACATCTCGTCGCTCGCCGGCAACCTGCCTTCCGTTCAGAACATGGATAGCGGCACGCTGCACGGCGACTACAAATACGGGCGTGCCAAAGGCGCTTCAGGCGAAGGCCATGAGTTTGTGTTTACACACCTCTTCTCCATGGCCCGCATCGTGATTGATGCCACCGACACGCCTCTGCAGGGCGAGAAGCTGAAAAGCCTCTCCATAACCGCCACCCGCGGCGGTGCGGCAGTGGCCATTGCCGGCAGCTTCACCTTCAACGCCCGCAACGGTAGCTGGTCGCAGAGCGGAGAGGGAGAGAACGTTGTCGTGCAGGAATGGACGGACGGCCCTCTGCTCGACCAGACGGTCACCTGCTACGCCAGCCTCTTCCCGAACGTCGCCACCGGCGACCTCTTCACCATAGAAGCCGTTACGGCGAACCACCGTGCCACCTTTACCGCCACAAGCAAGGTGACCTTTGCACGCGAGCGGATTTATAACTTCCCCGTGTCGCTCAACAAGTATCAGACCATCAAGGTGTATGACTCGGCGGGCAACCTCGTGCAGGACGGCCCGAACGCTCCCGAACCGGTGGTAGGCACCTTTACGTGCGCCACGCTGAATGTGGACGGGCTGCCTAAGAAGATTGGTCTCATTACTATAAACGGAGACGGTCCCGGGGAAAGCGGCACCACGGCCATCGGCAATGCGGTGAACAGCCTTGGCTGGGACTTCATGGCCGTGAGCGAGGACTTTGAATACCACTCGCAGCTTGCCGCTGCATTGTCCAACTACGATGCCGGCAAATGGCGCGGCACCATCACTTCCGCACAGTTGACCTCCCGTGCCGATACCGACGGCCTCGGCTTCTTCTGGAAGAAAGACGGCATCACCGCCACGGGCGAGACCATGGTGCAGTTCACCTCTGAGGAAGGCGGCCTGACCAGCGGTGCCAACACCTGCATCAAGAAGGGCTTCCGCCACTATGAGGTGACGGTGGCCGAGGGGATTACGGTGGATGTCTATGTCACCCACATGAACACCTACAGCGGCAGCGGCAACACCGAGAGCAACGCCTACGTCAAGGCGCAGCTCGCCCAGTTGCGGCAGTTGCGTGACTACGTGCTGGAGCAGGCCAAGGCCAACAATCGTCCCGCCATCATCATGGGCGACACCAACATGCGCTACACCCGCCACAACATCCAGTCGAACTTCATCGACCCCGTGACCGCCGAAGGCTTTGCGGTGGCCGACCCGTGGGTGGAGTTCCATCGAGGCAACACCTATCCGACGTGGAACACCAAGTCGCTGATGATTCGCTCCAAGTTTGCGGGCGACACCGAGAACGACATCTGCTGCTCGGACGACCAGCGCGGTGAGGTGGTGGACAAGATATGGTACATCAACGTGCCCGGCGCAGAACTGCAACTGAAAGCGTTGAGCTGCGAAAACGATGTGACCAACTTTACGGCAAGCACGGAAAACGCCTCGTATAGCGGCGTGACCGTCGAAGATGCCGACGGCAACATCTTGGAGAACCAAAGCGTAAGCTATGTGAAGAACGTCGGACTGGCCGACCACTTTCCTGTGGTGGTGAAGTTTGAATATACCTACACGAAGAAATGAAAGGTGTATTTCGATTTACAATGATGACCGTTTCGCTGCTCGGGGCCATGGCCTCGTGCAGCGACATGGAAGTGGCCGAGGTGAATGGACGCTACCCGGAAGTAATCACCGCCACCATCGCAGAGCCTGACGGGCAGGCGCAGAGCCGCACCTGTGTCGATATGTCGGACACGGGCAACGGCTACCTGGGCCTGCTGTGGCAACAGAACGACTCGATAGGCGTTTACAGCCAAAGCGGAACCACCCGCAACGCCCTGTTCCGCAGCCTGACGGCGGGCAATGCCAAGCAGGCGGACTTCGGCGGGGAGATGAGCACGGGCGACCAGCCTTATCGCGCTTACTATCCCTACGGCAAGAAGAACGATGGTGCCGCCGTCACCTCGTTGGAAGGCACGCTGCCCACCGTGCAGCCTTTCAACCCCGAGACAGGCCGCCTCACGGGCGACTACAAGTATGGCGCACCGGTAAGTGGCAGCAAGCGGTTCAATTTCCGTCACCTCTTCACCCTGTTGCGTGTCAGCATCAACGCTGCCGGCACTCCGCTGGAGGGTGAGAAGTTGGAGAGTATCGAACTCACCGTGACCGATTCGCAAGGCAATGAGCGCCCTATTTGTGGCGACTTCAAGTTCAGCGCCGTTGACGGGCAGTGGTGGGGTGTCGAGAATGCCTCGGGAAGCGTGAGCATGCCGTGGACCACACGTCCCGCCCTCACGCAGGACGAAACCTACTTGGGCTTCATCACCGTGATGCCCGTGGTGAAAGCGGGTGACAAGATTGCCGTAACGGTCATTTCCGAAGCTCACAAGGCTTCGTTCACCGCCACTTGCAAGGTGGATTTCCAAGCGGAGCATGTCTATAACATCCCTTTGACACTGAGCGGGTATGCCGACAAACCGGAATTTGGTTACGAGGTCAAGACGCGTCCCGTCATCAAGAGCTTCGGCTTCTCCGTGTCAAAGAATCCCAGCAAGATTCTGGACAAGCAGTTGATATGGAATAGCTCCAACGATCCTCAGTTCAATGCTGTAAGCCAACAGACAGCCACTATCCAAGGCGATGCTATCAGTCTGATGATTCCTTATCTCTATCACTTCAAGCTCATCCCCGAGTTTACCGTCAGTGAAGGTGCTACGGTGACGGTGGACGATGTGGAGCAGAAAAGCGGTGAGACGGAAGTTGATTTCTCCAAGCCCGTGACCTATGCCGTTACTGCCAACGGTGAGACACGCCATTACACGGTGAACATTACCAATACCGGACTTCCCGTGGTGGTGCTTCATCAATCGTCAACGGGCGATTTCAGTAAGGTTTATCAAGGCGGCGTCACCATCGGTGGCACGAACATTGGCGGCAAGCTGGTCAACAAGTTCGTGGACTTCATGGTGCGCGGTAAGGAGACCGACTGGGTGGAGGATGACACGTTTACCGTATATAATGCCGATGGCACGGTGAATGTCGATGCGGCCCTGTGCGGCATCCGTCTGCGTGGCAACACGACGCAAACCTATCCCAAGAAACCGTTTGCCGTGAAACTGAAGTCAAAGAAAGCGGTGCTTGATATGCCTGCGCACAAACGTTGGGTGCTTCTGGCCAACTGGCTGGACCACTCCATGATTCGTAATGCGGTGGCTTTCGAGGTGGCTCATGCCATGGAGAACGGCTGGAAAGCGGGAACCGTGGAGCAGGGCATCCCTTGGAACGTGCACGGGCAGAACGTGGAACTGGTGATGGACGGTCGTCATGTGGGTAACTACTACCTCTGCGAGCAGATAAAGATAGGCAGCACCCGCCTTGACATACATGACCCGTATGAGGACGTGCTTGCCGACCAAGGTGAAGCAGTAGCCACCTTCGAGAACTGCGGTTACTTGCTGGAGCTGGACAACAACTACGACGAGAACTACAAGTTCATCACTTCGCACTATTCCGTACCTTTCATGTTCAAGGACGATGTGCTGTCCGATGGCATCCTCAACGCCGTGAAGCAGAAAATACAGGGCATTGAGGACAAAATCTATGCCGGTGACTTTGCTTCCGCTTACAATGACCTTGACATCTATACGGTCATAGACCAATGGCTTATATGGGAATTGACGATGAACCATGAGTATATCGAACCTCGTTCCGTTTACTATTTCATGGACGGCAATGGCAAACTGTCGGCGGGTCCCGTGTGGGACTTCGACCGCGCTACTTTCCAGAACGTGGAAAATGCGCAGGCGCAAGGCAGCTCGGGCGACCGTGTGAAGCCATACGACCAATGGATTTGCTGGAGCGCCAACCCCAAGGCGGGGCTGACCGCTTCTAATCTTACCAATGGTTCCTCTTGCATCTGGTATCCGGAACTGATAGCCGACCCGATTTTCCAAAAAGCCGTACAGGAGCGATGGACGGTGATGTACCCCTACCTGCAAGGTGTGGTGAACAACATCCGTCAATTGGGCGTAAAGATGGCCTGCTCTTACGAAGTGAACAATGCCATGTGGCCCACTACCAAGGCGGCCATTCATGAACATAAAAGCGGTTTCACCGACTGGAGCGGCGATGAAAACATTGCTGCCTACAGCGATGTCATCGATAACTTCGTGACGGTCTATCAGGCCCGCCTCGCAGGCATGAACAACCTCATCACTTCGGGTAAATTTACGAAATAAGACAACTAATTAATCTTTTTTAATAACAACAAGATGACTAAGAAAATCTTTTTGACCGCCTTGTGCGCCCTGGCTCTTTGTCCGGCCTTCGCGCAGACTTCCAACACGGAAGAGAAGGTGGAGAGCAACAGCTTCTGGGACAACACTTTTGTCAGCCTCGGCATTGGCGGCAATATCTATTTCGGCGACCATGACAGGCAGGTGGGCTTCGGCGACCGCCTCGCCCCGGCTTTCGATATAGCTGTGGGTAAGTGGTTCACTCCGGGCATCGGCGTGCGCGTGATGTACAGCTACCTGAAATCAAAGGGTGCCACGCAGGATGTCATTTCCACTCCGGCACACTCCACGGGTGAGCCAGTTCCCGGGAAAGACGGATGGGGACAGTACCTGCGATATTCCAAGTTCAATATGGGCAACCTGCATGCCGATGTGATGTTCAATGTTCTTCACCTCTTCGGTGACAATAACTTGAATTGCAAATGGGATCTCAGTCCCTACGTGGGCATCGGATGGGCGCATGTGTACGATTCACCAAAGAAAAGTAGTGTGAGCGGCAACTTCGGCTTGCTCGGCTCTTACAACATCAACGAGACTTGGGCTGTGAATGCCGACCTGCGTGGCGTACTGCTGAGTGACGGCCTGGACGGCGAGAAGGGTGCCCGCGCAGAAGGAGACCTCTCGTTCACGTTGGGAGTGTCTTACAAATTCTGATAGGACATAAAAAAAGCATGTGAAGCATTCCTGTTCATCTGCTGGAGAAACCTGGCAAGATGGACAGAAATATGTTAGAAGAAGATGCTTCTTGTCCTTTGTGAAAAGCACAGGAAGCTGTAAGGAGGGCGGAAGAGTCTGTCCTCCTTATTTTTTTCGGTTCGCCCTGTACGAACCATCCTCTAACCGGTGCAAGTCTGTAATATGCCTGATAGCGGGAAGTGGATTGCATCAGAACTAAGTTTTTATCTATTTATAATTTCCATCAATGTGTAATACTTTAAGTCCTGTTTCTTCCGATACTGGATTGGATAAGTGCAAGCGCACGAGAGGCGCGAAGCCTGAGACAGTGGAGAAATATTGTCGGGCTATTGAATTGTATGCCACTACTTCAATGCCCTGCATCGAGATTTGCCGCACGTGTGGAGTGACCGTGGCGGGATTGCAAGCCTACATCGGCAAATACCACCGCCACTTGCTGCTGGCACGCAACGGCATGACGTGCGACAGCAAGGAGGCTGCCGGCATCAAGCTGAACACATTCCGCCGACAGAAGCCTGCCACCCGCCTCAAGTACAAGAAAGCCATCGAAGCGTGCGACAGCATGGACTATATTGAGCTGAACGTGTCGCAGATAGCCCGGAAGTTCGGGCTGGACGGCACCAACCTTGGAAGGCAGTTGCGTACGCATTACCCGGAAGTCCTGGAGTTTCGCGAACGGGCACGGATGCGGTTGGGGCTCAATGACAATCTGCCCCGTGGCAGCCGAAGTTCCTGCAAGGAACAATATGCCGCTGCCGTGGAACTACTGAAAGGTGATCAGTACATTACGGTGCAGGAAGCCGCCAAACGTTGCGATGTCTCTTATACCGGACTGGAGCAACATCTCCTGTTCTATCACAAGGGACTGGTGGGCAAGCGTATCCGGACACGCGAGAAGGCCCTCAGGCAACAACGCAAGGGAAAGATAACCGGCCGGGGAACTGTCCATGCCCCTTCGCCCGCCATAGAAGAGAAGTATGCCGCTGCTTTGGAACTATATCGCACCACTCCCATGTCTGCCGCCCGTATCGCTGCGGAAACAAAGGTGTCGAGAAAGGGATTTTACGAATATTTGCAAACCTGGCACAAAGACTTGGTTTGCGCGCGAAAAGGTATTTCCTACGAAGAAGGTATGCCCGTGGATTGGTCGAAAACAAGAAAATATAACCCTGCAACGGCCGCCAAGTATGCCAATGCCATCAGGAAACTGAAAGAGGGTAATATGACTACGGCTGCCGTCGCTGCCGAGTTCGGGCTGCATCCAGAGACATTCAGGTGTTACTTGAAAGAGCACGAGCCGGAGCTTCACGCCCGCTTGGGGATGGTGAAGACAGCAGGCGGCAAGTCAATGGCCTGCCATAGCCTTGAGAAATACAAGGAGGCTGTGCATCTCTACGGAACGACTTCGGAAGCCTTGAACTCCATTGCCCGTCGCTGCGGATTGAACAGCTGCTCCCTGCGCAACTTCCTGAAACGGCACTATCCGGAACTGGTGGAAAGGCGGAGGAAGAAGGATTGCTAAAAAATGGAGAATGCAAAGACTGTTCGTTTCATTCTAAAAGGTTTTTAGCGGGAGTTGTCAAATACAAGTCTGTGGCAAATTAATATAGTGTTATAAATGATACTTAATGGCGGTCATCAATCAAGTGGTCGCCATTTTTTTTATTTTGTCGCAAAGTCGTGCGGTTTGCATTTGATGGGTAATGATGATAAGGGTTTTACCCTGAATGGTATGCGAAAGACGTTCCAGCAATGTCTGCTCGGTGTCAGAATCGAGCGAGGAGGTTGGTTCGTCCAACAGGACGATATTGCCGGGGCGGAGCAGCCCGCGTGCGATGGCGATGCGTTGTGCCTGTCCTTCGCTCAGCCCCGTTCCCATCTCGCCACAGGGGGTGCCCAAGCCTTGCGGCAGCTCATGGACAAAGTCTGCCGCCGCCATATGCAGGGCTTTCCACATCTGTGCATCGGTGGCTTCGGGATTGCCCAATAGTAGGTTGTCGCGTAGCGTACCGCTGACGAGCGTATTCCCTTGTGGCACATAGACAAAGTTTCTTCGTGTAAGTGGAGAGGCGGGAAGAGACTGCCTTTCATCGTATAGAGTGATGTTTCCACCGTCAGGCCGCAATAGTGCCAGCATCAGTCGTACCATTGTGCTTTTCCCGCTGCCGGTTTCTCCAAGCACGGCGGTCAGGCTACCCGGTTCGAAATCGTGCGTGAAGTGTTCTATCACTTTCCGCTTGCCGTCGGGATAAGCAAAAGTAACATTCTCCAAACGGATGCCGACTTTGCCTTTCAAAATGAGCGGTTCTCCCTGCTCTTCCAGCGGCAGGGAAGTGAGTTCGTCTATCCTTTCCACGGAAGTCAGCGCGCTGATAAATGCCGGAATCTGTCGGGCCAACTCCACAACGGGGCGTTGCACCTGCGCCACCAGCTGCAGGAAGGCGGTCAACGTGCCGAATGTCACCGTACCTGTGTCCAACCCGTATATTCCCCATGCAAAAGCGGTCAGATATCCAAGGGCGAACCCCGCCTGCACCATGAGACCTGAAAAGATGGAAAACGAGTTGCGCCGCATCACCAGCCGTTTCAGTCCCGATTGGAGGGTGGAAATCATGTCCGCCGCCATTGAGGTGTATTCCAAGGTGGAAATCAGCGTGCGGTGCTGTAGATTCTCCTGCAGATGGCTTTGTAGCCGACTGTCCGTAGCCCGTATCTCACGTGTCAGGTGCCGCATCCGTTTCATGTAGAGTTTACTGAACAGCAACGCCAACGGCATGATGAGCAGGATGACAACAGCCATCCGATGGTCGAGGCAGAACAGGAACAATGCGGCACCTGCCAGTTGGAACAAGGTGATTCCGGCAGAAGGGATGGAACCTGCCAGCAGGTCTGTTACGGTACGGACATCCTCCTCCATACGGTTGAGCATATCACCGGAATGGAAGGTTTCGCGACCGCTCCAATGGCTTTTCAGAATATGTTCAAACAGATTTTGCCGCAACCTGTTGCGCAGGCTGATTTCCGTGTGTGCATAAAGGCGGTTGACAAGTGAGGAGAGTAGCAGTTGCAGGACGATACACCCTGTCATGCTTGCCAGTCCTATGGCAATGTTTCCATCTGCCTGATGCGTGGCGATGTCTATCAGGTGTTTGCACTGCCAGACGAACGTGAGGGAAATGCCGATACGGGTTGTTCCGGCAAGAATACTTGCTAAGATGGGGACACGGTACCCCTGTGAGGCGTTCCATAGCCATCTTGTTCCCTCTTTTATACTTATTCTAACCATTATATCCATATCCGTCTGTATATGTATAGTAAATATCGGCGGATGGGGAGCAGTGCGCTCCATATTTCTGCCTTATACCGTTCAGCTCTTGTATTGCAGTCCACATAACGGCCATTTCGGATGATTTTTGTGACGATTCCCATTATATCGGAAAGTCGGCAACTTTCCGTTTCACGGAAGTTTCCGTCCCCCATCAGAATGACTTCCGTCCCACAGATGCGGACGATGCGGTGCAGCACATACCGATTGTCCGGCAGGTGTGCCAGAACAATTCGCCCGGTTTGCAATGACTTTATTCCGGACGGTCGCCGAATAAGTACACTGTCCCGACCTCCAATGATAAAGGGAAGCATACTGTCTCCCTTCGTTTTCAGCATAACCGTCCGTTCATCAGCCAACATTTCCTCAAGCTCTCTCAATAGCAGGTTGTTGGGAAGCAAGAGTTTGTCAGCATGAGCGTAACCGATTCTATCATCTGTCTTCATTTTCATACGTGCAAAATTACTAAAAATAAACCGAATAAAGTTTTTGTTTCATAAGAAATAGAGATTTGTTCTGTATTATAAAGGCTAAGAACTTATGCGGTCCCCCTTGCCTCCATGAAGCGGTAGGCATTATCATTCACTAAACGGATAATCCTATCATGGAACTCAGTGTTGGAATTGCATACCCCACGGCTCTGAACCACTTTCCCTTGGCTCAAACTGAACTCAACGGTCTCAATGCGATTACCCGAATGGTCGTGAGCCGAAAGGATAACAGAATCGGTCTTGGCATAGTATTCACATTGGAAGACACAATGTTTCATCTTATTGCCCTCTTCCTTGTAAGCCTCCAGCGAGTCCAATACGGAAATCTCTATATCGCCATCGCTGATGACAATACCGAAGTAGCAGGACTTGTTCTTGTAAAACTCAGCTTCGTGTGCTTTGGCTTTCGCCATCCGTTCCATATCCCTGCGTTTCCGTTCAATGGCATTGGCTTTCTTCAACCAATGGTCGTGCTCGGCTTTCAAGTTTGTCGGACAGATATACTTGGCATTATGAATGTCCTTGCCACATCTTTCAAGCAAGCGGATGGTGTCGCACCAAGTACCGAAGTCCTCAATCCGGTAATGATGCCTTGCCGCCACCTTATATGACTGCCAACAAGCATTGAGGTCTAAAGAGTGGTAGATAAAATACTCAACCGCCTTGAAATCTCTCGCTTTCATCATCGTCTCCATCCGGTGGTCAGACAAAAGAGCCTTCATCAGCTTGAACGGATGGCTGTCGGGCAATTTGCCTTTCATCCCGTTCCGTCTCAATTCGGGTAGGACTGAATAATAAGGACAGGTGTAGGCATCGGATATGACTAAATGCACATCCGACATGTTTCTCAACTCTATCGGGCTGGCAAAACAGAAGCTGTCCCGGTAATAGCCCATGGCTCTCAATCTTGAAGTGACCGCCACCTGCCCTTTTGCATTGAGCCACAGACGGCATACTTCATCATAATAGAAATCCATAGGTCTCCCTTTGCAGTAAATGGCGGTTAGAAGGAATACCCTCTGTACTTGCAAGCCGCCAATCACTTCAAGGGTAGAAAAGTAGCCTTTCTCTTGGCACTTGCGTTTTAACGTATCGGTCACTTGCAAGCGGTGTCCACAATGAGGGCAACGGACATACTTGCCTTTTCCCTTATAGTCAAACTTCTCCCCGCAATCGCCACACGTGCATTTATGTCCAGATGTTCGGAACGTAATGTGTTTTACTACGTTTCCGATTGCCCACTTCACGGCTTTAGAGCCGATGGCGGTCAGCTCCCCGTTGGAAGCTGCCACCAATCTCTCAAATTTGTTTCTCGGCTTCATATTCTTAAAAATCAAATAGTGATAACTCGGCTTGTTGGGGTACTTGGGGTTTACTTGGCTTGGGTCGGGAGTTCCGCACTTGTATCTTACGAAGTTCCTCTTCTTGATAGCGTTTCAAAGCCAAATCACGTTGCTCCGCCTTTTCCTCCTCGGTCAAGTCTATATGATGGTTCACGACAACCTTACAAGATGTCGGCTTACCGATTTCCAAGGTAGGTTCATCCACTACGTGAACCGCCATTGAGTATATTTCCTCGTCAGCGAAACCGCAACATCCCGACTTCTGCACCTCTGAAAATATGTAGTTTACAATATCGTCTATGCTACGTGCTGTAGCTTCATACTTCACACGGAAGAGTTCATCCTCCTTTGCCCTGTTGTCAAGATAGTTCTTGATGATTTCCTTGAATTGTTCTGTTCCTTTCATATCTGTTCGTTTTAAATATTATACATTTACTATCCTATCGGCAGCCTCTCCAAAAGTTCCTTCAATGGAATAGTGTTGATGTCCTCACTGCGGAACAACATTTTCCATTCCGGCTTAACCAACAAGCGGTGGAAACTCTCCACCGAAAAACCTGTATCATTGGAGTAGCAAGTAATACAAGCGAAATTCTTGCCGTCCTTACGGATATGGGCATAATCGGGAGCCATTCCGAAAGCACATCTGCGGATGTCCTCTCTATTCCACAATAGAGTCAGTTCGTAAACATTCCCTCTGTGGTTTAGCGTTTCCTTTCTGTCTTTAAGTGTGATTGCCATACGTTCTAATTTTTTCCCTTTTGTTTGAAGCCTTTTGGCTTCTCGCTCCCGGGTGATTTTTACGATGCCAACAATACGGAGGGAACAAGGGACGTAAGGCAAATGTGGCAAGCGGAAAGAGACGGAATACCCAATTGGGCACAAATTGCGGAAGGCTGCCGTCCGCTTTCCGTGCAGCCAAGTGCAACGGCATTTGCTGTCGGCACCGCCCTCCGTTGCTTTGTATCGGAAAATAGAACCGGGAGCGCGGATGACCGAATGAAGATAACAGGCACAAAAATCCCCGACACCCTTGACCACATTGGTCCCGGATGCCGGGGATAAAGAAAAAGTATTTGCTGTATGGATTTACATCAGAGGAATCTCAAATGATTTGATGACACATTGAGCCTTCTTATCAAGAATGAACCAATATTCAGAGTGATAGGACTTGCCGCCAGAATCTATACCCTCATATTCAATCTTGACCTTCCAACCCGTAAATGATTTTGTAACACCATCATTTACTTGCGGAGTCAGGGAACGAAGCACAGACATCGCCTCTATCTGACGCTCCATCAGCACGGAAATCTCCTTATCGTCAGGATTGAAATTCTCCAACCCGTCAGTAAGATTCATCACTTTCTCATTGATTTTCATCATCACCATAGAGATAGACATCTTCTCGTCCATCGTGATATACTCCCTGCCAAACACGGAATCCGGCTGGCTGATACCGATAATCTTGACAGACTTCGGATTATCCACCGAAGCCTTCAATGCAAGTTCCGCAACCTCTACAGCACGCTTCTTAGGATTATCGCCACGGAATACCAAATACCCAACGACACCCCAAAACAGAATAATCGAAGCCAATATGATGGCTAATCTTGTACCCGGTCTCATATCTTCACGATTTGAAGTTTGTCAGGAGAGACACCCAAACGCTTGCGGTACACCGCACCGTCCTCACGGTACATCTCCAGTTCTGCAGAAGTGATACCTTTCTCGCAAAGTTCCTTGGCTTCAACCAAAGTCACCTGATGCCCGCCAATGTTCCGCCAGATGGCAAACGAACAAGGGGCTTCCTGATTGCCATAGTTGGAACAGTTGAAAGCCCGGCTTCCCACACGGATTTCGCCGCCACAATGAGGACATTTGCCGACAACCGCCTGCATATTGATGTTGCCGTCATCAGCCAGTTCAAGCACGGTAGGGAAGGTCTTTCCTTCCTTAGTAGCAAAGCCGTCCAACAAGATAGAACGGTTAGCTAATAGTTCAGTAACTTCGCTGTCATTCATCTTCCGATTACCAAGAATGGCATTGATTTTCAATACACACGAGGGATGTTCTCCCATATTATTCTCACAGCGATACCCCTTGCAGGTCTTCACCACGTTACCGCCACAGAGGGGGCAGCTACCTATAATCTTCTTTTCCGTTGTCATTTTATAGTATTGTTTTATTAATTATTTACCATTTTAGCAAGTAGCCTTGATTCCATTCCGATACGATGCCGTTAATGATATTTTTGCCGGACATCACATTTGCCCAACCTTCCGGGTCAAGAGAGAACCAGAGGTCATTCCAAGATAACGTGCGAACCTGCCATGCCAGGATAAACAAATCCGTATTGATGGCTTCCAGTCGGGTCACTACCTCGTTGGCGATATAGTACCGCTCCGAAGAGTTCAACAAGTTCACCTTGTGCTTCTCATTCTTCCCGTCCCCACCGGGCACGTTGTAACTGCCCGAAGTCACCAACTGCTTCATAAAGGGATAGAGTGCAGCCATCTGTGTAGCCGCATCCGTCAGTTCGTCAGAGACGATGGCTGCGATAGCTGTACCCTTCAGATTGTGACCCACCGATTTCGTTAATAAGCTACAATTCTTTGGTATCTCAACCGTAACCAATTCCCCTACACGTTTAATCTGATAGAGGTTCTGCATCGCACCCTGTGCATTGGAGAGGTATTCCAGCATCTTGTTCTCCACAGAGTGAACACGGTCAAGTGCCAAGGTTACGGCAGTCTCGGCAGCGATAATCTGTTCCTGCCTTTTCTTACGTTGCTTGTGGATATTCTTCAACTCCACAGTCTGGGCAATCACCGCACCCGTCAAAGCCGGATCCGTCTGTTGGGCGAAAGATGGAAAGCCATTCATCAGGAAAGCTGATAGAATGGCCAATGCCGCTGCTTTTGATTTTATTCCTTGCATATACTTCACATTTTAAGACCCGCATTTCTGCGTTCAGTCAAGTTTTGTCCACGTTCCTCCTTATGCGGAGAGAGCATCGGCACCATCGGTTTATTCATCAGACAGTCATTCCAATCTTTGAAAGCCTTTGGAGGAAGCCATTGCCCCATCTTGTAACGGATGGATAGTTTCTCACTGACCTGTGCCGTCAAGGAACGTTCCATATTTAACTCAAAAGACTTGCCTTTGGCTTCAATGGAAAGAGCACCATCCTTTTTATTGATTTTCATCGGAATATCCTCCAGTATTGCCATCATGCGCAATCCGTAGATACGTCCGGCTAAATCATTGTCGAAACAGTCAAATGCCCTCGCATTAGGGAAACGAGCCATCGTCCCGGTTATCTGCTTGTCAGAGAAAGTGCCACCCAATGATACCAATGCCACATCCGTACCTGATTGAATCTTGTTCATCTGATAGAAAGCCATCGCATCAAAAGCCGACTCACAGAAGAACACGCTTCGGACAACCTCACGATTGCCGCCCGTCAAGTCAGCCACCCAAGCGGAAGAGGAAGAGTCCGTACCTGCCGCCTTGGATTTGTAACCGCCATACCCACGAATCTCGTAGCCGTTGGCTTCGTCACTATGTTCATTCGTATAAGGGAAACCGATATTATATCCTTCAAACTTTCCATTCTGCTTGTCCCTGACAAGGGAAATGAAAGACGATAGTTCTTTCACGGTATCATCGGATATACCTCTTTGGGAGAATAATCCAGGAATTCTGTTGGTGTCAATCGGTTTGACCTCATAGCGCGATTCATCAAATACAGCATCGTGTTTGATGGACTTGATATATTCTCTATCTTCCCGGTATTCGGGTTCAGGCATATTGGCGAAGCGTGCCATCACCTTGGCAATCTTCTGCCAATCGTCCTTACCCGATACCAGGAATGAATTCAGATTCTCACGAATGAGAGTGACCACATCACCTTTGGAACCATCCCGGCGGAAGAAAGTCTGAGCCGCCTTGTTATGCGGATGGCTGACGATAATGATATCACGTCTGTAATTACCCTCACCAAGTACAAGCTCGATATATCGACCCACACCCGCTTTCCGGTCCAGACGATACCCCAACGCATAAGCGATGTCATCCACCCCCACACGGGATTTCATGTCCTTGAAATTTACTTTGTAATCACTCATCTGTAACTCTCCTTATAGACTAATCCCGGAACTCACTTTCTGACTTCTCCGCATAACTGTTAACTCCGGCTCGTATGTCTTACGTGCTGTCATATTCAGAAATGCCGTTTTGTCCTTCTGGTCGGTAAGTTGGAAGAACGTTTTTGCTGTGTCCTTGGTAACTTTTTTCAATCCAAGTTCCACACCATCGTATGAAGCACGGATGGCATAATCGCCGGAACGGGTCTTGATGATGGCGGCATTCTTGAAGGGAACCTCCTCATCAGCACCCATAGGAGCAAAAGGGTCGTTCTTGGCAAGATAAGGCTGTTCGCCCAATGCCAACCGTTGCTTGTCCACGTGGTCAAGAATGAGGTCAGAAGCCTTATTCACATCAGCCATGATGGAAACAATGAACTTCGGTTCCTTCTTCAGGACACCAATCCACGAGTCCAAATAGGCTGCGGAGTTGTCCGTTATCTTGGAATCAAATCCCATCGAATGGCTGATCATGGCAGCCGTCAGTTCTGCCACAAGTTCCTCCTTCGCATACTTGGGGTCTCCGAACTTGCCGCCCATCTCACGGTTCAGTCGGTCAGCCGTCATGGTCGAGTGTGTCATTTCGTGGAGCATGGTCGAATAATACTCCATACCGCCACGGTAAATTTCATCCGGAGTGTGACCGATATTGAACTGCTCCTTCAAGGGAACAACAATCCGGTCAGCAGAAGGAGAATAGAAGGCACCGTCCACACGCTTGTCTGCCTGTATCGGGCAGAGCCAGCCTTGGGTCTGCACCATACGGTCAAGGGCGGCATGGGCATACATACCCTCGGTATCCCTAAGTTCCGGCACTTTGAACTTCTCCAATAGTTTTTGCATACGCTCCGGCTGTACCTCTGCCAGATTGGTCTGCGTTATATTATAAACTGGAAAAGCCTTGATGAAAGGAATCGCTTCCAAATCTTTCCGTTCTTCCCGGCTCATGGCACGGTATTCATCCGAACTGATTTTCTGCCCGTTCTTGTCCTTCACCAGCATGTCCCAATAGACCACGGGAAACGCCTTTTCGCCTTTCAGCACATGGGCTTTAAGGTTATGCGCCTGCTTGAAAGTCAGATATACAGGTAAGTCGTAGCCATTCGCCGCCGTATGCAGTTGCAGGAACAGCGAATTGGAGCCGGAATAGTTCCTGCCGCCCACGTTCTGCGGCAAGCCGGCATATCCCGATGCACCGCCAATCCAGCCTTTCTTCCAGTCGGAGGCCTTCATCTGCTCCATGCGGTCAATCATCATCGCCGCGAACTTATCCAGAGCGACCTGGCCCGCATTGCCCGAAGTTGACGGGTTGTAATTAGTTCCAGATGCCATAGTCCTCGTCATCCATTACCTGACGGTCCATCTGCTTGATGTCCGTCTGCTCGATATAAAACTCTGCGGATTCATCCGAAGGGTCTGTGCCGTGGGTACGGCACCACTCCAGATAATCCTGTTCGTTCTCACCCTCCAGGACAAAACGGAGATAACCGATTTTGCCCTCCTGAAGGAGTTCCACCAACTCCTCATATCTCATCTTTTTACTCATATCTTGTTTTCCTTTTATCGTTAAACTGTTGTCTGATTACGTTACATTTTCATGGATGCGGATTTCTCCACCTTGACACTCTTTGCGGCAAGCATACCGCTGATTTCCGTATTGAGATACTTAGCCGCAATCTGTTCCCGTGTGGCGGTCTTTGCCTTGAAAAGCGAGTAGCCGTCATCAAAGGAGATTTCATGCTTGGTGGTGCGGCCCTTGTCGCCCATATCCACGGACACCTTCCACTTGTTGTCACCCCGGTCTTTCGCCACACGCACACCTTTCGGGTCAATACCTTCAGGAAGCTGGTATTTCTCGTAGGCTGATTTCAGGTGCAGACGTTCCCCGAAGTTTTTCTCCACTAACTGGGCAGGAGTCATCACCCGGTCGAAGTAAGCGTTCAAGTCTTGACGGGAAGCGACTGCCGACATCTTGGAGTCACCGATTTGCGCATAGAACTTATACTTGCCATAATCGGCACGCTGCTCGTCCTTCTCCTTATAGACATTGAACTTCTCCACGGAGATATTGCCTTCCGGTCCGGCGATGGACTTGGGCATCTTGAAGGATTCTTCCGACACCTTAGGCATCAGTTTGGTGGGATAATAGCGTTCCATTAACTGGGGTACGGTCATTTCCTTCTTCTGGTAAGCGGCAAAGTCGGCAGCGTCCATCCGTTGTGGCTTCAACTGCTTGCCATCCATCTTGGCGGTAAAGTACCACTCTTCGGGATTGGCTTTGCTCTGGTAAGCATGGCCGTGGGTTACTTTCTCACCGGCGGCAGTTACCATCTGAGGCTCGCGTGGCTTGCGTTCCTGTTTCGTCTCGGCTTTCTGTTCGCTCTTGGCTTCCGCTTGTGTTTCCACCTTCTTCTTGGCAGGTTTCTCCCCGGCTGCGTTCTTCACAGTCTTGGCAGGCTCTTCCTGCACAGCCTTCTCTTTACTCTTCTTTGCCATATCGGTATTGTTTGATAGGGTTGGTTCCTCATTCTTCCTTACTTTCTCGACTAATTCAAGCCTGTCACAGATGGCGACCCGTGCTCCGGCACGAATGAGCTTGGGAAGATAGGTGTCCAATGCGGTTCTTGGAAACTCGGCTGTCTTTATCTTCTTCTCAATGCTCGAAGTCAGCTTGTCTGTTGTGGCGATACCGAGAATCATGGCGGCTTTGACGGCATCCTCCTTATAAAGCCGGTAGAAATCACCCTCCCGAAAGAGAAGTAGCGCATCGGGATGCTTTTCCTTCAGATTGCTGAACTCTTTGGGCAATCCGGCTTCCTGTTCTTTATCAGATTTCTTTGCCATAACCATCAGCGTTTAAGACCGTTGGTCGTTTTTTCTTCACGGGAAGGTTTTAAGTGGATGGCACGTCCTTTGGACTGGGCATCCACGACCTTCTGGTATTCCCAACGGTTCTTGTCCGTCATTACCAGACCCAAGTATTCGGGATGCTGTTCGTCATAACGGAGTTTCAGCTGCCGTTCCCACTCCTTCATATTCCCGTTAATGACCTTGAAGCCTTGCGGCTCTTTCAAGTCCACGCCCACGGATACCTTCTCTCCGCCTACATTGAGTTCGACGGGCTTGCCCTCGCGTACCTGCTGTTTCTGCCGGGTGCCCAACTCGATGTCATTGACCTTCTCCATGTCTTTGAGTTTCTGCTCCAGTCGGATGTCCGTTACTCTGCGATGGATGACTGATTTGGTCTCAGGGTCTAATTGGAGATACTGCTGCGTCTTCTCGCCGTTTACCTCCACGGCTTTTTGAACCACCTCGCCATTCCGTAGCCGGATGGCTTCCTGCTCGGTCAATCGGAGGACCTTGTTACGCTCCACTTCAAGGTCCGCTCTGACCGGATAGGCGATAAGGGCCGGATTGCCGTTCTTGTCAGCGGTAAGTTGTAACTTAACAGGCAAGGTGATGATGCCACCATTGCGGGCATTGATAGAGACTTGCATCAGCGGTGTGACCTCACCGGAAGCCAGTTTCTCCTTTATTTCCTGGGGCAACAAATCCGCTTTCTCACGGTCGATGCCCAATACCGCCAGCTTCTCGTAAGGCAGCATTTCGGATAAATTTCTGTTGTGTAATTCCATTTGAATGATGTTGAACTGTTAAATTTGCGGTGTCGTTACCGCTTGGATGTCACAAAATTATCCACATCAAATTCCGGAAAAGAAATGCACAACAGTATTCTGATTGCAATCCTATTGATGCTGGTGCCGGGAATGGTGTCAGCACAGTTTTATACGATAACGAAAGAGGCGAAAATCGATCCGATTCAGGCAAATGATATAGAAAAGACTATTGATAATAAGACAGATACAGGCGTATCGAAGAGTATAGAGAGGACAAAAGATGCAACAGTTTCTTTATTAACGGATAGCGCATCCTTGAATCAATATACCCAAAAAGTGGACGGTAAGACGTCCCAAACAATCAGGCGGGTTAAGCCAAACGGGCATCTTCCTGAATTGACAATACCTAATCTTTATACTGAAATCAAACGGAACGGCATCCTATATCCGAAAGTGGTATTGGCACAAGCCATTCTGGAAACAGGTTGGTTCACCTCTCCGCTGTGTAGGGATAGGCACAACCTCTTCGGGCTGACCAATCCACGTACAGGAAAGTATTATGAGTTTGACCATTGGTCGGAAAGTGTCCGTGCTTATTATACCAAGGTGCAGTACAAGTACAAATGTGAGGATGGTAATTATCTGCTTTGGCTCAAAAGGATTGGATATGCAGAAGCTCCCGATTATGTTCCGACGGTTATCAGTGTGCTAAGAATGTTATAGTCCATTAGCCAATGTATGCAAAATAAGGGAAAATAAAAACAGCAAAAATCCATGTAATTACTGATTATCAATATATTATAAATAGATAATGATTTCCGTTGTATTCCTTAAAAATCGCTATTATTCACCATTTTTGTTACCTAAAACGATACTCGTTTTCGGATTATTTCGTATCTTTGTGCATGGATATAAATCACTGATTGACAATGGGAAGAAAAAAGAAATCATTGATAGAGAAATCTCCGTTCAAGTTACGTCACCGTAAATTGGCAGATGGACGTTTATCCCTGTTTCTTGACCGTAGCGTGAACGGCGGGCACGAGTACGAGTTCCTGCAACTCTATCTCGTGCCGGAGACATCCACCCAAGCGAAGCGGCAAAACGCGCGGACACTCCGCATGGCGGAAGACATCCGACGTGAGCGGGCGGAAGCCTTGCTTAACGCGAAGGTGGAAGCGGTGCCGGAAAATACATCCTCCGACATGCTGCTGTCCGACTGGATGGCGATTGTTCGTAAGAACCACGAGCACCGGGGAGCGCGTGACCTGAACGGTATTGACAACGCCCGCAAGAACCTGCTGAAATTTCGTGCGGATGTCAAGCTCTGTGATGTGGACAAGCAATTCTATCTTGACTATATCGACTGGCTCCGCTGTTCCTGCAAGACCGTATGGGGCAAGCCGGTATCTCCGAAGACTGCGCATTCCTATTATACGACTTTGCGCACCGCATTGAACGAGGCCGTCCGCGAGAACCTGATTGCCTCGAACCCGTGGTACAGGCTGGAAATGACCGAGAAAATCAAAGTTCCCGAAAGCAAGCGGGATTTCCTGACCATTGAGGAAATAAAGAGGATGATGGCCACGCCGTTCTTTAACGAGCAGGTACGGCAGGCATACCTGTTCTCCTGTTTCTGCGGGCTGCGTATCAGCGACATCCGGAAGCTGCGCTGGCGTGACCTCTCCATGTCCGGCGGACAATGGCGCGTGTCGGTGGTGATGACGAAGACCACCCATCCCGTCTATATCCCCCTTTCGTCCCAAGCCGTGAAATGGCTGCCGGAACGTGGGGACTGCACGCCCGACGGCTTTGTGTTCGGAGGACTGCCCAATGAAGGCAACCTTTGTGTCAATCTCAAAAGCTGGGCGGAAAAGGCCGGGGTGAAGAAGAACGTGACCTTCCACACCGCCCGGCATTCATGCGCGGTGCTGCTGCTGACGCTCGGGGCGGACATCTATACCGTTTCCAAAATCCTCGGCCACCGTTCCGTGCGTGCCACGCAGGTTTATGCGAAAATTGTGGACAAAAAGAAAGACGATGCAATCGCATTGGTTGACAACGCATTCTAAATACATCTATATATGGCAACAACAAGGAAGGCAACCAGACTCAAAGAGCCGGTGAAGGTGCGCACCAAGAAGCTCGCCGACGGCTCGGAATCCTATTATCTCGACATCTATGTGGACGGCAGGCGCAGTTACGAGTTCCTGAAACTGTACCTGCTGCCCGAAATCAATCCCATGATCAAGGAGCAGAACCGGGCCATCAAAGCAGCGGTGGAGGCCATCAAGTCGAAACGCATCATCGAACTGACCCACTCGAAGGCCGGGCTGAAAAAGACATCCGTCCGTTCCAAAATGCTGCTGGACGACTGGATGGAAACCTATCTTGCCGAACAGGAGCGCAAGGGCGCAAGAGGGCTGAAACTGTTGCGGACGGTCTGCCGTATGCTTCCCCTTTACAGGAAAAAGGTGAGGATGCGGGAAATCGACAAGGAGTGGTGTCTGGATTTTATCGACTGGATTCAGCATACCTACAAAACCCGGTGGGGCAAGCCGCTTTCTCCCAAAAGTGCAGCGGACTACGTGGGCTATTTCTCCACTGCCCTCAATGCCGCCGTCCGTGCGGAGGTCATCCCGGAAAACCCGATCATGACACTTGCAGCCACGGAACGCATCAAGGTGCCGGAATCCAAGCGTGAATACCTGACCATTGACGAGATAAAGGTGCTGATTGACACGGAGTGTCCTCGTGAGGACGTGAAGCGTGCCTATCTTTTCTCCTGCTATTGCGGCCTGCGGTTGAGCGACGTGTACGCCCTGCGGTGGAAGGACATCATTCTGGACGGGGAACAATACCGGATGTCAACCGTGATGAAAAAGACCGTCACACCAATTTACCTGCCGCTTTCCCGCCATGCCATCCGCTGGTTGCCCGAGAGAAACGGAGAAGGGGATGAATCAAAAATCTTTGATGGCTTGCCTGCCGAACCCAATATTAACAAGGTATTGGCCAAGTGGGTGGAGACAGCCAAGATAGCCAAGAAAATCACCTATCACACCAGTCGGCACACGTTCGCCACGATGATGTTGACGCTCGGTGCAGACCTCTACACGGTATCGAAACTGCTCGGACACGCCAACGTGAAGACCACGCAGATTTACGCGAAAATCGTTGACAGCAAGAAAGTCGAGGCGGTCAATCTGGTGGACAGCGTGTTTGATTGACAACTGTTTTATACACAAAATATTACCACAGAATGCTTTGCCTATTCAATGGCGGTATTTTTTCGTGCTAAACTTATCATTGTCATACCTTATTGGTTGATATATTGCCGAGATTTGACTTTTTAGGCAGTTTTTTATGCTGTTTTAGTCAAAACTCGGCATATTTTCTTTGCCGTATGGAATTTAATCCATAACTTTGCCGTATGGAAAATACAGTTCAAATCCCCCCTGTGCTTATAGGACGGCACGATGAATGTGCGACCTTGAAAGAATGCATGGCTTCCAACAGGTCAGAGTTCGTTATTGTATGTGGTCGCCGGCGTATAGGAAAAACCTTTCTTGTCGATCAATTCTTTGAGAACAGGTACGACTTTTCTTTTGTCGGGAAACATAAGACTAAAACACAGACCCAGCTTAATTATTTTGCGAAAGCGATTCAGAAGTATTCCGGTCAGAAGCAGAAAACATACGCCGACTGGTATGATGCGTTTGACGCTCTTGAATATTATCTGGAAACACTCCCTGTAAATCGGAAAAAAATCATCTTCATTGATGAAATGCCTTGGATTGACACCCAACGCTCCACTTTTGTCAGTGCCCTTGAAAATTTTTGGAACGGATGGGCAAACCGCAGATATGACATTGTACTGATTGCATCCGGTTCCGCGACCTCTTGGATGGCAGACAAGCTGATAGACAATCAAGGCGGTTTGCATAACCGTATCACACGCCGGCTTTACCTTGAACCTTTCACCTTGTCCGAAACGGAAGAGTATTTCAAATCGTTCGATTCTCCACTCACCCGTTATGATATTCTGCAATGTTATATGTTCACAGGTGGCATTCCTTTCTATCTTAGTCTGATGAATCCGCAAATGAGCGTGGCGCAGAATATCGACATGCTGTTTTTTCATAAGAGCGCACCGCTGCGCAGGGAATATGACGAATTATACAGCGCACTGTTTACTCATGTGGATTCCTATATCAAGGTTATTGAAATTCTGTACGACCATAAATACGGCTTGACAAAACGGGAAATTTCCAAGGCCACAAAACTTAACGGAACCTTCCTTAACACCGTGCTTAACAATCTTGAGTTGTGTGACTTCATAGAAAATTTTGAGCTTTTCGGAAAGAAGAACACATTGGTTTACAGGCTTGTCGATTTCTATACCCTCTTTTATTTCAAGTTTATTGCAAACCGCCACAACAAGGATACCGAATGGTGGAGCCACAATCTCGACGATGCGGGCATAAGGGCATGGATGGGACTGACATTTGAACTTATATGTATGAAGCACCACAAACAGATCAAGAAGGCATTGGGCATATCGGGTATCGGCACTTCCGTTTCCACTTGGAAATGTTTGCCGGACACAGAGAACGAAATACCGGGAGCGCAAATAGACATGCTTATTGAAAGATCCGACAAAGTGATACATCTTTGCGAGATGAAATTCAGCGAACAGGAATATTCCATTACCAACGAGTATGAGATGAGATTGCGCAAGCGGATGGGGATATTCAAGGAGCGCACAAAGACCAAAGAAGCCGTGGTGCATACCTTTGTCACTACATTCGGTGTAGGACAAGGCAAGCACAGCAGTATTGTCCACAGCGAGGTGACGATGGATGACCTTTTTAATTCCTGACGGCCATGATGATACAGCAGATTGCACAACGATTGCGTGAGGTGAACACGTTCCTCGCTACTTATACAACTCACAACCAAAGTGAAGTGTCTTTTGAACAAGCCTTGCCGCCATCTCTGTTCTACCGTGACTTCAACGAGACAAACGGCCTTGTCAAAGAAGCCGGACTGTTGTTCCGTGAAGATGCGGAGCAGCTTCTGGAATTTTCTTCTTCCCTCTTTTCGGAAACGGACAAATACTTCTCGCTTGACAGGACACCGTTGCAGAAGGTGGATTTTGCAGCCCTTTTCGAAGAACACCTCAAACCTTTTGAATTCCGGTACGAGGAAACGAAAACCGTTGCCACCGAACTCTGGCGTAAGTATTCGGCCATGAGCAACCGGCTGGATTTCCTACCGCTGGATTCGGAAGAATACAAGTCACTCGACGCGGAATGCAGCGCGGCAAAGGCGGAGTATGACGAAGTCCACGCGCACGCGAATCTATTATATAAAGAATGGCAGCAGGAACGTGACCGGTATTTCTGTGTCTGGTGCTTCAAACCGGTATTCCTCGACGTATTGGTGGAACGCCTGAAAGGAATCGCCGGGAGTATCATCTCCGACATCGGGCGTATGAAGGAGGGCCAGCCATGAACGCCTTGCTGCAAGAGACGTCCTCATGGACGGACACCGTTGACCTCGCCCTGTGCCTGTTCATCTACGAGGTGTGCAACGACTACCAGTTCGACTTCCTGCCGGGCAGCGACTTCGTGAACTTCCTGAACCTGAAACCCGCTTCACGGGCCGTCACCGTGCGCCCGAAAGAGAACCTGCGCGTCTGCTACATGGTGTTCTCCGTCTCGCAGACCATCAAACCACGGGAACGTGGAAAACTCTGGGCGGAAGAGTTCCTGAAACGTTGCGGCATATCCAAGTCGTACTACGACAAACACCGCAGCGACGTTTGCGGCAAAGGTGCCACAAGGGAGAATCAGAATTACCGCAAGGCCATCGACAAGGCCATTGAAAACGCAAAGCGGTTGAACCGTACCCCATAGCCGCCCGCCGCTTCCCCATACGATATAAAAACGACAGACCGTAGCCATGCGCTATACCGTTCATACACAACGGTATGGCGCATTTTCTTTTTCATGCACTTTCCCCATTTGTCCCACATTGGGTCACTTCAGGTCAAACTTAACTTTGCATCGGAAACAGAAGAAAAGAAAAGGCTGACAAACAGCATTTTCCGGTTTCCCGAGAGAACAAGGAACAATTAAGGAACCATTAAAAATTGAACGGATATGGAAAATGAACGCAACCTGATGACCACCACGGAGGCGGCCCGGTATCTCGGGCTGAAACCCAGCTATCTCTACAAGATGATGATGCGCCGCGCGATCCCTTACTACAAGCCTAACGGCAAACTGTGCTTCTTCGCCAAAGAGGACCTCGACGCGTGGCTGAAACGGGTACGGGTGAAATCGCAGGACGAGATCGACAGCGAGGCCGCACGCTATTTGGCCGGACGTGAGAGGAACAAATGATTTATCAACCTATCAAGCTATAAATGTACATGGACAATCTGACGAACAAGGAGCCGGGTATCAAGGATAGCACGGTTCAGGATTCCGTAAGCAAGGAACAGAAGAAGAAAGAGAACAGGCCCGTAATCGGCGCGAAAGCCCAGACCATTCTGGAGTTTCTCCGAGCCTGTTCGCCCTACGAGGCCGACTCCATCCGGGTGATGGTCGGTTACGGCATGGGGAAAGGTGACATCGAAACGATTGAGGCTACCGACATGCTGGCCGTCAACCGCTTCCTGAACCACGGGCTTACCTGTGAGAACGGAACAAGCAGCGAGGCCGTGATGAAGCATCGTCAGGAGCGCGTGCAAAGACTGATGGAAGCGGTCAAGGGCTTTGTGGACATCGGCCAGCTCTGCCGTATCAGTGTCGCGCTGATGAAAATCTCGTCCGACTTCAAGGCGGTGGAGGATGCACGGCAGCACCTGCAATCCCAACCCGCCACGAACGGAGGGAAAAACTGAAATCAAACCGGAACGGACAAGGAAACTTTCATTCACACCATTCTATCGGAATCGTTGCAAGTCATTCCGCCGTTCCGTTCCCTTATCTCCGCTAAATGATACAGGAAAACATGAAGGACAAGGAAACATATCTTTTCAAGAAGTCGCAGGGATTCCGGACAATCCGGTTTCACCTTACTGCAGAGGCAATCGAATGGCTCGACGGAACAACGAAAGATGATGATGACAATATAATTAGCAACCGCATCCTTTTCAAGAGCCTACTCTCACGTATGCGTTTAGTCCCCGGCAGGGACAATTCATTCCGCAGGCCGCAGGAGCTACAGCCCGGACAGTTGCAGTTCTCGGAAACCAGACTTGCGGAAGAATGGCACATGGGGAGGAAGAAAGTCCGCAACCTTCTCGCCACGATGGAGAGGCTGGGCCTGATAACGGTAAGCACCTCCAAAGTCGCTTCCGTGGCCTCCGTGACCTGCATAGAGGGCTGGACTGACAGGCAAGGCAGCTATGTGAGCAACCCTTGTCAGCCGTCCCAAATGGCACTTGAACGACCCCTGAACGGCTTTTGAACGGTATCTATCCGGCAGTGGAGGCACGCCGCAGGAAGGTCAAAAACGTCTTTCAGTTTCGAGATATGCCGAGGTCTAACCTCCCTTTGGTCGGTCATTCCTCAGCGCTCTCGCGGCTCACTGGCAGTTCGCCGGTGGCGGCGCTCGCAAGCTCGCACCTTTTTACAACCCTTTTAAGACAATTATACAATGACAGAAGACAAACAGAATATACAGCATACACCCTTTCCACCCGAAGAAGAGAGGCGCACCGAGTATGTCGGCGCCAAGGTCACCCCAGGACAGAAACGGCATATCCGCCGCCTCGCCGACGAGTGCGGCATGACCGTCAGCAACTACATGCTGGCAAGGGCTTTCAACTACAGACCGAAAGCGAGGCTGACAGCAAGGCAGGAGGCCGTCATGGAAACCCTTATCGGTTGCCGGAGCGACCTTTTGAACTACACCTCCGCCCTCCGTGGCATGGCCCCGGAAAAACGCAGGCAGATGTTCGGCAGCTACCCGTTCATGCTCGGGTGGCTCAAGGAACTGGGCAAGCTCGCCAAGCGCATCACGGGCGTGCTTGACAGGCTACGGACGGACAACCGCCTGCCTGACGGGACAAGGAACGATGAAGACAAGGAGGAGGAATCATGATAGCAAAGGCGAAATCCATCTCCCATGGGATAAACGACATCAGCTATATTACGGGAGAGTCGAGGAACAAGAAACACCCCGAACGCATCTTTCATGTCAAGGACAATTTGCTGCCGCCCGGTCTGGACGCTACTGGAATATGGGACTCCATGCGGCTGACGCTGGACAAGTTCAAGAAGATCAAAAATTCCGTCATCCGCATCGAGGTCAGCCCCGCACCGGAACATACGAAAGACTTTACCATCACCGACTGGGAAAAGCTGTGGGACGAGTTCATGGACGAGTTCGACAACATCGAGCTATACGACAAGAACGGCAGAACGTATTCCCCGAAAACCAACCTCACGGGCAGCAAGGGTACGGTGCGGCTCCATCTGGAATCCAAGAGCGGCATTCCCCACCTTCATGGCGCGTTCTGCCGCATAGACGAGCAGGGGCGCATCAACAACGACCACGACATACACCTGCGTGCGCAGCGTACCGCCGAGCGTGTAGCCCTGAAACGGGGCTGGACCACCGCCGCAGAGGTGCGGGACACGAACATCGGGCAGGTGAACCGGGACTGCATGGAAATCTTGCAAGCCATGGAAAGCTGGTCATGGCTCGAATACGCCGCCCGGCTACGGGGCAAGGGCTACGAGCTTTGGGAACTACAGGACGGCAAGAACGTGTTGCGCGGCTATGTATTGAAGAAAGGAAACGCCCGGTACAAGGCTTCCGAACTCGGCAGGGGGCGCAACCTCATGGCGAGCAAGCTCGAAAGCACGTGGAAGAAACTGCACGCGGCTCCCAAGATAAAGACCGTTCTGGCGCGACCCGCTGCAGGCACACCATCACCGACTGCAACCCGAACTACTCCGGTTAGGGCACAAGGAACGGTACCGCTTCCGCAATATACCGACTACCGCCCCGGCACTATTCCGTACCGTATCAGCGATGACAGGGAAAGCCGCAACTACTTCATACCCGATGAAGCCCTGAAAGTGTTCGACGACGAATTCGACTACCGAGAGACGGCCAACAGCCGCGAGCTTACCGACAGGGCGGTGGCACTCTTCGTCGGGATGATGTCGGCACAGGCCGCACCCTCCGGTGGAGGTGGCGGCGGTTCCAGCGATCTGCCTTGGGGAAGACGCGAGGACGAGGATGACCGGGAATGGGCCCGCCGTTGCGCCCGGGAAGCAGAAAAGATGATCGGGAAGAGACCTAAAACCGGACGAAAACGATAAGAGACATGGGCAAGGACAGATTCGATTTTTCAGAAATAGACGCGGCGCTCCCTGCAGCCGAAAGGATGCAGGAGAAAGACCGCCTGACCGATGCGTTGGAAAACAATTATAGGGCCGTCGGCATTTTGGGTGACAGGGTGGAGAAACTCGAAAGCAGGCTTTCGGAAGTTCTGCCCGGACTGGACGAGGCGATCTCTTCCCTGGGCGGAGCAAGTAAAATTACCATTAGCGCAGAATCTAGACGTGTGCTTGAGCAGGAAGGTGAGGCGATTTGCCGGAAGATGGCCGAAGGGATCAACAAGGAGAGCGTCAGATTGCTCAACCACTTGTCGATGAGAGACTGCGTGGTGATCTCCGCTACCGCCTTTTGGTGCATGATAGAGGTGATTATTTTTCTTTTGGCGGCTTTCATCTGCACCTGCATGACCAATGCCGAGTTTATACACAGCCTCATGCTGTGGAAAGTGCTCGGTTATTCCGCCGGTTTTCTTGTCGTCTGCGTTGCGCTGACTGTTTTTACATACCATAAGTTAAAGCACTGACTATGGTACATTATCAATTTAAACAATATAAGTATGACTACAGTAAAAGTAAAATTCCGCCCCTCGACAGTCGAAGACCGTCCGGGCACTATCGTCTATCTGGTAACTCACCGCCGTATCGCCAGACAGATAACCACCAGTTACAAAGTGTTCCCGTGCGAATGGGATGAAGAGCGTTCCGAACCTGTGCTTGTTTCCGATAGCAGCCGAACGAATATTATCAACAGGATAACCCAAAAGCTGCGTTCGGACATGGAACGGCTGGAAGCAATCATAAAGCGGTTCGACAACGGGCGCAGCAGCTATTCGTCGGATGACGTGGTGGCAGAGTTCCGGCACACCGAAAGGGAGAATACCTTTTTCAATTTCATGGAAAATGTCATCGAACGGTTACGGCAGTTGAATCATATTGGCACCGCCAAGAATTACCGTGCAGCATTGGGCAGTTTCAGGCAGTTCCGAAGCAACGTGGACATTTCCATTGCTTCCATAGATCACGTACTCATGGAGGACTATCAGGCATATATGACCTCTACTGATCTTACCCCCAATTCCATTTCCTTTTATATGCGTATTCTCCGGGCTGTCTATAACCGTGCCGTGGAGCAGGAACTGACCGAAGACCGCAGACCGTTCCGCACGGTGTTCACCGGCGTAGAGAAGACACGCAAACGGGCTATTTCAATCAGTGACATCAAACGGATCAGAGACCTTGACCTCTCGTTAAAACCCAACCTTGAATTTGCCCGTGATCTGTTCCTTTTTCTTTTCTTTTGCAGGGGAATGTCATTCATTGACGCAGCATTCTTGAAGAAGTCGGACATTCAGAGCTGCGTGCTGTTTTACCGCCGCCACAAGACCGGCCAGTCACTACACATAAAGGTTATCAAGCAAATAGAAGAAATAATTGACCGCTATTCAAATAAAGACTCGCCATATCTACTTCCTATCATAACCCGTCCCGGGGAAGACGAGCGCAGGCAGTATGAGACGGCGTTGCACCGCGTGAACAAAGCCCTTAAAACCATAACAGAAATGATAAAGCTACCAGTTACGCTCACAACGTATGTCAGCCGCCATGCTTGGGCAACCATTGCCAAATCAAAGAATATACCTGTCAATGTCATTTCAGACGCGCTCGGGCATGATTCCATAGCCACCACACAGATATATCTCGCCTCGATTGACGCATCTACCGTTGACCAAGCAAACGAACTGATTATTAAAGACTTGTAGGAATTTATTTGTCAAATAAAAACATCCGTCTCTTTGTAAGAAACGGATGTACAACACAAAGGTACAAAAAAATCCTGAATTGTAATGTATTGGAATATGTATTTTTCACGGTTTGTATTCAAAAACATGTTTTTTGTTAATCAAAACGAGTGACTTGGTTGTAAAAAATATCTGATTATCATTCTGTTATACAAAACATCCGTTTCTTACAAAGAAATGGATGTACAATAACATATATGTTTAATTAAACACCATCTAAGATGAAAAAAAACAAAAATGAGGAACTTCAGTCAAGGCGGGAGTTCTTTAAAAAAGCAGCTAAAGGTGCGCTCCCTATACTTGGAGCCATCATATTAGCAAGTAATCCCGTACTTGCAAAAGCCGGAGAAACGGCCATGGGATGTAAGTACGGTTGTAGTACAGGATGTTATACTGCTTGTAGTGGAAGTTGTAAAAGTGGATGCGACGGAACTTGCAAAAATGCTTGCTATGGATGTAAGTACACATGCGAAGGAACATGTAAAAACTCCTGTGCTGGAACTTGTAAACATTCAAGTAGTCGATAGTTATTGTGTTAACGAGGTTGTGCCAGTGTTTCTGACATAACCTCATAGTTATTAGATTTATTCGTGATATAATATGATTCAATATGCTGAAAATCCACAATAAACAAAAAGAAAAAAATACTTCCAATATAAGTGTTAAGATATTCATTTTCTTGTTTTTTATAGGTACGGCAAGTAATGTAGTTGGACAAGAAAAATATGAAGTTATATCAACTTCAAGATTAAATGTGCGTAACAAGCCGACCACTAATTCATCAATAATCGGCACATTAAATCCACATGAACAAATTGATGTCTATTCAATAATAGACTCTTGGGCCAAAATTAGTTACAGAAGTCGAATGGCTTATGTTTCTTCTAAATACATAAGAAAAATAGAAATTAAAGAAAATATTCCTATTGTCACTGAATATCAGGAAGAAAGTAATCCTATTACAAGTGAACCAGAAGAAACAGAAACACCGAAAACGATATACAATGAATCAACAAAGAATGATTATATAGGAATAGATTTTGTACCTTCCATTTATGGAGGATTTACTAATTTTGTGTCAAATAATGTATCTCCAAAGGGAAATATTGGGTTTGGTATTGACTTTGCTTTTCAATTTATCGCCAATCAACCTATCAGCTTTATTCCTAAAGACTATTATATGGAAGCCTCTTTAGGTTATTCTCTTAAAGGGAGCGGTGCTTTTCCATTACATTACATAACAATGAAATTATCTCCAATTGGGTACAGATATATGATTTCTGATTTTATGCTTTTGGGTAAAATTGGCGCTTATACAGGTTATACATTCTCAACCATTGAGACACAATCTCATTCATTTGATACCAACATTGATATTGGTATATTATGTGAAATTGGTGTTGAGTACGAAAGAATTGGCGTCGGATTTTCATACGAACGAGGATTAACCAATGTATGTAATTCAAAATTAAAACTTAATAACCAATGTGTATTTCTCAATTTATCATATAGGTTATTCAATTTAAAATGATTCAAATTATGAAAAGTGAAATAATAACCCGAAGAGCCTTTTTCAAAAAGGCGGCAAAAAAAACACTCCCTATTTTGATAGGGGCATCCATGCTTTCTTCTTTTGTTTCATGTGATAAAGAAGACGATGAATTATTAGAAGCTTTAGACCGAGAAGAAGGTGGTAATAATAATGGCTGTTCTGGTTCCTCTTGCAGTTCCTCATGTAGTAGTGGATGCAGCAGTGGTTGTTATGGTGGTTGCAGTGGTAGTTCTACTTCTTCCACATGTTCAAATTGCTCCAATGGCTGTAGTGGAGGTTGTTCCGGGGGCTGTAGTAGCGGATGTACAGGTGGATGCAGTACAAGTTGTAGTGGGCAATGCAAAAATACTTCGAAATCTTCAACATGCTCTGGTTGTAGCAACAACTGTAGTTCTTCCTGTACAGGAGAATGCAAAACTACTTGTACCGCAACCTGTGCGGGCAGTTGTGACCGAGGAAATTGTTCAGGAAAATGTTCAGGAAGTTGTTCGAGTAGCTGTAGTGGAACATGTGTCACTTCATGTAATGACACCTGTTACAATACATGTAAAACTACTTGTGCCGGTACATGTAAAACATATTGTGGTGTAGGATCTTGTAAAGGTGTAGCATATTTTGGATAATAGTATGATTAAAGATGTTGGAGATTCATGGCAATCAGGTAAGGCAAAATCCATTACTTTCATAGTAACCAAAGATTGCCAACTTGCCTGCAAATATTGTTATCTTGTGGGTAAAAACGATAAAGAGCGTATGTCATGGGATATTGCTAAAGCAGCTGTTGACTATATCCTTGATCATGAAGAAGATTTCCGTGAAGAATCTGTTATATGGGACTTCATCGGAGGAGAGCCTTTTTTAGAAATAGATCTAATTGATAGAGTATGCGATTACATAAAAAAAGAATTATATCGTAGAAATCATCATTGGTTTAATTCATACAGATTTTCATTTTCTACAAATGGCATTAATTACGATAGCGATAAAGTTCAGAATTTTATAAAGAAAAATCAGAGTCATATTTCCATAGGAATTACTATAGACGGAACAAAAGCTAAACATGACCTCAATCGTATTTGGAAAGGGAATGGATCTGAAAGAGGTTCTTATGAAGACGTGGTTCGTAATATACCTTTGTGGCTTAAACAATTCCCATACGGAGGGACGAAAGTGACAATTAGCAGTGCGGATATACCATATATAAAGGAAAGTGTGATGCACTTATACTCTTTGGGAATTCATGAAGTAAATATAAATTGTGTATTTGAGGATGTATGGCGTGATGGTGATGACGCTCTATACGAAATTCAACTGATGGAACTTGCCGATACTATAATAGATGGTGGATATTATCAAGATTATGCTTGTTCTTTTTTTACTGAACTGATGGGGAAACCTTTAGATTGTGTGTCGGATAATCAGAATTGGTGCGGAGCAGGACGAATGCTGTCAATTGATGCAGCTGGTAATTTTTATCCATGTACACGCTTTGCACAATATTCTCTACGTAATAAAAAAGCTTGGATCATAGGTAATATTCACGATGGAATTGATAAAAACAAATTGCGGCCTTTTTTAGCTCTTGACCGTTGTACACAGTCCACTCAAGAATGTATAGACTGTGAGGTCGCAAGTGGTTGTGCGTGGTGTCAAGGAGAGAATTACGATGCAGCCGATACCCCAACTATCTATCAACGTTCTACCGCCATTTGTAAAATGCATAAAGCTCGTGTAAGGGCCAATAATTATTATTGGAATAAACTATTTCGTAAACTAGAGCTTGAAGGGAAACGTGATGATTTTGAGAATAAAAAACATAGTATTTCAATTGAAAACTGTTAAAAGACATGTTGCAGTATTTAGTAATCCTGTTAGACGACACATCGGTCTCGTTTTGTCATTATAGCAATCCTATAAAAGAGCGCCGTTTAATGCCGCTTGACATACTTAAGAAAGGCATTCTTTGGGCAATGAAAGAAAATCTGATGATTCAGTTTGTCTTTCCTGATTATACCTTACCCAACAAGTATCTTGATGTAATAGAGACCATTGACCATAGTAAAATCAAACCAGTTGAACAATATTCCAATGCAGATGTAATCGTAGTTCAATCGTGGGAAGATTTGGATAAAATTAGTTTCAAAGACATCTCGGTTGTATTGCGAACTACAAAGGATGATTTGTTTAGAAATTATGAACGAATAATTCCTGTGTTAAAGGGTATAACTCGTTTAAATATTGTATTTACTGATATTTATAAATTTTCAGAGGCGGATTTTGATACGTATAGTGCCATACTTGAAAGGCTTGCAGAACAAGTCAAGGCTCTGTATATCAATGATAGAACTGTTCAGCTGAATATCTTGACAGACCGCATGATGCTTGACAAAATGAATAACTGTAATGCTGGTTGGGAGAGTGTTACATTAGCACCGGATGCGAAATTTTACGTTTGCCCTGCATTTTATTTGGGAAATGATGGTTATGCCATTGGAGATTTACAGAAAGGTCTTGATATTAAAAATCCACAACTTTATCGCATAGATCATGCTCCTATATGTAAGAGATGTGATGCTTACCAATGCCGCCGTTGTGTTTGGTTAAATCGAAAAATGACATTGGAAATCAATACACCGAGTCATGAGCAATGTGTCATATCGCACTTGGAGCGTAATGCCTCTCAACAACTCCTTACATCGATACGACTTGCAGGTGACTTTCTTGTAGGAAGAGAAATTTCTACACTCAATTATTTAGATCCATTTGACAATATAAAAGAATGAATAATATGAAACAAACCATTTTGGGGTTATTTGCTGCCCTCATTTTAATGACTGCTTCATGCAGTAACGATGAAAAAGATGAACCAACAACTTATGACCCAGCGACAGAAATAGCTGGAACCTATTTAGGAGAAACAAAAGTGACTAATGGCACATCATCGTATTCGTACCCAGAATCTACATTTATCATTAGAAAAGAATCTACTGGGGGTGTCAGATATGATTTAATTCAAAACAATGGAAAGGAACTTCTGACAAATATTTATACGACTGTAGGGTATTCTCAAGACAAGTTCGAATATGTTCTCGCAGCAATTAATGAGAATGGAACAATTACCAAAAGTGGCAATATTAGCTATACTGGTACCTGTTCTGTAAATGGAGAAAAAGGATATACATTTACCTTTATCGGTTATAAAGAAAAGTAATTATAGAAAGAAAAGATTCTTGGAATCGATTAATCTGTCCCATTTAATAATATAAAAATGAAGAAATATCGTTTTTTGAGAATATGTTGCGTACTTATTGTTACGTTTGGCTGGTTATGCAGTTGCGACCCTAATGATGAGACAATATCGTCTACTACGGACACTAATACATCAAAAGTGACAAAGCCTACTTTTGACAAATTCTTGTCAACAACTGATACCGATGGATTTTCTATACGAGTAAGATTTAAGACTGGTGGTGATAAAGAAAGTAATATCCATGCCACCGTATATTGGAAAGCCTATTCTAAAAAGCTGTCTTCAAAACCTTCAAAGAGTGAACTAACAAAGGTTGAGAGTATGCGTCAATATGGATCGGCAACATATCATAATACTGGTTTAAAAAAAGGGATGACAGAAAGTATCGTCTTTGACAAATCACATGCAGGATATAATGGAGGTATATATATTTATTATTATGTAGAATGCAAGAATAGTGTGGGCAGTGACGAATCACCAATTAGTTATGAAATTGTAAAACGATAATAAAATGAAAAAAGTAGTAGGTCAAGTTTCTGAACTTGAGAAAAGAGAAATTCAAATCTTATTTGAAAGACGTAATGGTTTGAATGAATTGGCAAAGATTCTAACAGCTGATAATACAGAACTATACGAACGGCTGATAAAAGACTTAGGTGAAACAAGTATCAAGTTCCAAAAATGGTGGAATCAAATGTCGGAAAAATATCAATGGGAAAGCATTGATGGTGGAAACTGGGAGATTGATTTTGACACATGTGAAATTTATCTTATAACTGAATAAATATTTTTAAAATGAGAAGAAGTAAGTATGTATTAGGGCTAATTTTTATATTAATAGCTTCCTTTATCATTACTTCTTGTAGCGAAAGCGACAAAGAAGAAAATGATAATCAATTGTCGGATGCAGCTCTTCCTCTTTTAGGGTATTGGCTCCTGCAAGAAGAAACAGACGATTATTATTATTGCTCAATGCTGACGTTCACCAAAGATTGTTTTTACCAAGTTCGCGAACAATATAAAAATGAAACAGAGGGAAACTTAGGAACATTCTCGTTTGATGATCGAACTAATGTCATAACTTTCAATCCAACAAAAGACTTTTCCGATGAAGATCTGGTAAGTTTCAGTTGTCAGGTTTTAAATGTGACGGAAACAAATCTTACAATAAAGACCGATGAAGGGGAATTGCTGAATTATACAAAAACAACAAATGGTACATTTCCGTATTACGTATGGGAAGAAAAGATTGTTGCAGTAGCGCAGGCTGTCGATTTAGGACTTCCCAGTGGTACGAAATGGGCCTCTTGGAACATCGGTGCTTCTACACCTCAAGAATATGGCGATGATTACGCATGGGGCGAACTTCATACGAAAACTGATTTTGTAAAAAGTACGTATCAATACTATAATTCGACATCTGAAAAGTATGACTATATAGGAAACAGTATTTGTGGAAACTCACAATATGATATTGCTAAACATCTTTGGGGTGGTAACTGGCAACTACCGTCGAAAACTGATTTTGAGGAATTGGTAAAAAACTGCACAATGCAATGGAGCAATATAGGCGGTGTCAGGGGTATTATGTTTTATGGTAAGAACGATAATTCTATCTTTTTACCTGCCGGAGGTGCTCGACAACACGATAATATAGAGAATTATTGTACATATGGGACTGGAACACTTAGTCCTACAGCAGAAGAAGATGTTTATGCTTTTGTAGCAGAAGAAAGATATGGTTGCGATATTAATACACGTTTCCGTTTTTGGGGACAATCAATAAGACCTGTAATGAAATAATTGCCATATGACATTATTATTTATTGGAACAACAGAATTGCTGCTTATAGCAGGAGTCGCATTGCTCTTTTTTGGAGGGAAAAAACTGCCAGAAATGATGCGAGGACTTGGACAAGGGGTGAAACAATTTAAAGAAGGTATGAAAGATGTTACAGAACCCATAGAAGAATCTATCAATCCTAAGGAGCAAAATAATTCTGATAGTCAGACTGAACAGAGTAACAAAACTGATAACTTGACACACTCTGAATCAAAAAAACAAGAAGTAGATGAGGCACAGGGAAAATAATCAAAATTTGCTTACTTTTAGTGGGCATTTGGAAGTTCTTCGCAAACTGTTATTTCGAATCTTAGGAGTAACAGTTTGCATAGCTGTGATTATATTCTCCTTAAAAAATGAAACCTTTAGAATTCTATTGGCTCCAAGCGAATGGGACTTTGTCACTTATCGGAAGATTGAATATGTTATGAAATTGGTAGTAACAGATTTTCATTTCGATTCGTTTTATGTGGATTTGATTGCGACAGATTTGTCGAGTCAATTTATGACTCATTTATCCACCTCCCTCTATTTGGGATTGTTAGGTGCTTCTCCGTATATTCTTTATGAATTATTTCGTTTTGTGTCACCAGCTTTATATGATAGCGAAAAAAAATATTCAATACGCATGATTGCTATTGTTTATCTGTTATTTATGTTAGGAGTATTGATGAGTTATTATGTTTTATTCCCTATTTCATTTCACTTTCTTGGGACATACAGTGTTTCAGAAAAGATTCATAGTACAATAACCTTGGATAGCTATATCTCAACTTTTGTAACATTAACTCTATTGATGGGAGTCGTTTTTCAATTGCCTGTAATAAGTTATTTTTTAGGAAGGATGGGAATTGTTGATGCAAAATTGATGTCTTATTATCGTAAACATGCTTTTCTAATTATCATGTTCGTTGCAGCAGTTATTACACCTCCTGACTTAATGACATTGATTCTTGTGACTATTCCACTTTATCTACTTTACGAAGTTAGTATTCGTGTCGTTAAAATCGCTAACAAACAAATTAAAACTGATTAACAATGGAAACAATACAATATTCTGAAGATGCGAGACATTATATAAGCCTTATCCATAATACGATAAACAGAATGGCTGGTAATAGTGCAAATTGCAAGGCATGGCTTATTGCACTAATTACAGCATGTCTAACATTTTCTCATGGTGTACTTTTGAGTAACTTTTGGATTTTACTATTTCCATCTTTTTTGTTTTTCTTTCTTGATTGCTATTATCTTGGTCTTGAGCGTAGATTTATCAAGATAGAAACACAATTCTTGAATAATTTACGGCAAAATGAAAATGTTAGCAATATGCTTTACTCGTTTAATATACGTCCATTAGGAAGTAACATCAAGTGGACATCAAAAGCAATGTTATCATGGTCAACGATGCCATTCTATAGCCTTATAATAATTATCATCTTAATTATTTTTTTTATGGCAAGAAGAGGAATACTGATGATATAATTGCAATATTCCTAAAAGAATTCGTTTTCATTAAAGTTTCATTTATGTTATCAATTAAATATTTTAGAGCATATTCCGAGGAGGGCAAACAACTAGAAAATATTCTTAATGAATCCTTGGTATCTTTTTTAAGGAACGAACTGAATGTTGAATCAACATTTGAATCTTATGATTCTAAGGGGTTGTCTCACAAAAATGGAAATGCCCCCTGGAAAGTATTGTCATTTGCACTAAGTAACGCAATAGTAATAATAGATGGTTCGATTGAAGAGGTAGATAATTATAAATTAGGAGCGAACTATGAGTGCATTACTCCTGCTGTGTCGTCTTTAGATAATGTTTTAGTTGTCAGTCGGACTCAACTACCATTAAATTTCATTGCATGTAGATCCAATGTGCCACTTCTTGGAGAACCTGATAAAATAAAACGCAATAATCGGGGTGGGTATACCAAATCTTATAATAATAACGAGATCCTAACATGGTTATGTAGCGAATTAAAAAAAATGTACTATAACGTGAATGAGAATGATGAAAATACAAATAGACTCATTCGTCCTGATAATTTAAAAATAGACTTGGCAAACTCTACATTATCAGATTTAATGCAAAGAGAGAAAGATGTTATGGAAGAAAACATAGCAGCCCGAAGAAGAGAATCTCATTTTAAAGATAAAGATGATAATGAAAGGGAGAAAAAGAAGATATTCATTAGCTATAGAACTCGATACTATACAACTGAAGATGAACCTCAAAAGTCAAGATATGGGGGAAAATATAATATAGTCGATGTAGCAGAAAGAATAAAAAAATATCATAATGAAATCGGTGATGCAACAGAATGGGATGATCCATTCTATTATCCTGTTGGAGTATTGTCAAATGAATTTATGCCAGAAAATAGGAGATGGGCATTTGTGAGTTTGCCAGATCGAAAAATCCGGGAATGTCATGAATTCTGGATTTTCAACACTCGTAATAAATTAAATTCTAATGGAGAAATTGAAGAAGTTGGATATTGGGATTCGTGGTGGTGCTTGGGTGAGTTTTTAACTGTCATTCGTATGAAATACGCAGGTCAGTTAAAAACAAACTTTAAAGTCATGATTTTTAATCCCGATAAAGATAATCCTATTGAAGAATTACCATTAGATCAAATTCCGAGTATGACAGATGAACAAAATCGAGAACTGGCCAGATATTTTGCAAATGGGGATTTTTTAGAAACCGGACTTGAGACTATGGATGGAATGCGAAATAAACGAAAATGGCCTAAAGTCTTAAGATATGTATATTTCTCTTTTATGAAGAGATTCATTTGGCCCATGATATTCGGTGATTTTAGAAATTATCCTTTTGTATATTTTGAAGAAAGTATAAAGTCTCATGTTTATGATAAATCGTTTGTTAATAATCGAATACTCGAATGTAATATCTGTAACGCAAAAGGGATGACGATGAATGACGTACTAAAAGATGAAAATTATGTTTGGAATTTTCTGAACATAAATAGCTATTACTCAGATAAAATCCCTGGATTAAGGACTTACAAGGGTGTGATCAATTTAAGTGAACAGGAATTGCGAAAGTATTTACAGCAAGATGGAACATATGAAATATCCTGTGAGAATCATCATACACTCAAAATAAAGAAATCATTAGATAAATTCTATATCTTTTGGCAGCCAAGAAACGGGAAACCAACAGGCCCCAATAAATGCGTAATTGAAACTGTAGACTTGTATGAGGTGGTTTAATCTATTTAGAAAAAATAATATAGAAAATGCTGTAATAGATAATCCTTTTCGGATTCAGCTACGAGAAAAACATGAAGGGCAGATAGGTTATGTTGTGTCAATACCCCGTGTACGCATCTTGTATCCACGAGGTAAAAATCGTGGTGACATATGTGTCGCAGATTTGTTTAGTATTATCCTTTGGGATACCATAGACGAGAACTACGACGTCCGTGTAAGAATAGATCGTGGTGATAGTGGACGAGACAAAAATAATGTGGCTATAGATAATAAAATTTATGATGCGATTATAGAAGATATTAGGCGAAGTGATTGCTTAGTTTTTATAGTTATAACAAAAGATGGAATAAATGAAACTAAACATAAACATTTCTATCAAGAACTAATAGAGTGTAAGAAGATTATAGAGAACAATGCCAAACGTAAAGACTTGTTTGTCCCCATATTGTTGTGTGAACCGGATACAATTGATGTACATGGGAAAAGAATGTATAGTGAACTTATAGAAAATAATAGGCTTGAACGTATAGAAGATTTTGTGGGGTTATCTTTAAATAAAGGATTAAAGGAGTTTAAAGAATTTATACATAAAACTATTCGTCCGTATATACTCAGCTAAACCAATAATATTTCAGATATTTAGAAAATTTGAATTAGTTGTGAAGATTATTACTGTCTATAGAGGTCATGTTTTTCATAAAATCAGCAGACAACTTTATATCTCATCATAGTACATTTGCTCTTGGCTTACGAATATGATATTTACTGCTATTTTTATATTGAGCCACTCATTTCGTTATAGTATATCTCCTTTAGGAGAGTCTGTTTTGTGTTAGTGCTTACCCGAAAAGCATTGAAATATGTATTTATCCTTTAATAAGATTTTAATTCTTTATCCCGTAGGTATAGGAATCTCAGATTTTTATCTACATTTGTATCACTCAAATTAATTTTTACGAGGCTGTCCAAAAAGTTTTTGGCACCCTCGATTTATTCGTATCCCTATTAGAGGCTGAAATCAAATATCCGATTCTACAAGGGGATGTTTTGACTTTTTGGACAGCCTCATAGTAATTTTGTTAAAACAGGAAAAAAAGATTAGAACAAATACAGATAAAAAAATATTTTGTTTCTTTATTGTTACTTGAAATAATAATAACTTATATTTTACACTGATAATCAGCTATATAATTATGTATATTGGTTAGTTGCCCATTAGCCAATGTGAGCAAAATAAGAGAAAGAAAAATTGGACAAAATCTATATAATCCCTGATTATTGTCAATTTATGCGAAACGGACGATTTCTGATGTATTCCCTAAAAATCTCTATTATTTGCCATTTCTTTTGTTATCTAAACGATACTTTTAGTGCATGGTGGCATTGTTTACTATTGTTTGCTATACTCTTTGTTCTTATCATATTTGCTAACTTAAAATTACTTCATTCCGAAATATTGAACGAGATAATTATTGTGTATGTCTGTTTGACCATAGTTACATTTGCTATAATCGGATATGTATTCTTTAAGTACATGACAAAAATTTGAAGACATCGAATTTAGGTTCGTAGGTCGGTCTGAAAAGCACATTTGAGAATTCCTCCAATCTATACTTAACCAACGACTTTTCCCTTCGTCCGTGTTTCAGAAATCTTATCGGTCTAACGTTTATATCTTTATGTTCACCAACGAGATATGCCCATAGAGCAATGTAGGCCATCGCAAACAGACGTGCGATTCAATCCCCGTCTCGCAGGTGAGTATCCTCTATATTGAAGCCCGAAGATTTCATGGCGCGAAATGCCGTTTCAATCTCCCATCTCTTTTTGTAGGTTGCGATTCCATCTTCAGGTCGGTTAAAACAAATCAGAATCTGAAGTTCGGGTACCTCGTCGGAGTTCTTGAATCGACTTCCAGCGAGATAGACATACTGCCCCTTAAATAACGTTTTTTTAAATTTATCGTTTGTCTCCTTCTATTTGTTCCATTGCCTTCATAGGACATTTTCTCACGCATTTGCTACACTCAATGCAAAGGTTGTAATCTATCACCGGAAAACCTTCGGAATCCTGTGAGATTGCTCCGACCGGACACGCTTTAATCAGCGGACAAATATGGTCGTGAGGGCAGATTTTCTTGTTTACTTGTATCATAGCCGTTTATTTTTTGCAAAATTAGTCCAATAATTCTGTTCCACAAAATAGATTTTATCTAATTTTGCATCGAAATTATCGAACGTAATCCGACTTATATGACACTTCAGCAAATGGAATATATCGTGGCGGTTGACAAATACCGCCATTTTGCAAAAGCCGCGGAATCATGCGGCATCTCACAGTCAACCTTGTCATCGCTTGTTCAAAAATTGGAGATTGAGCTTGATGTAACCATATTTGACCGTAACAGCCATCCGGTGAAGCCGACCGCTATCGGCGAAGAAATTATCAGCCGTGCAAAGCTGCTGTTGTTCAATGCAGCGCAGGTTAAAGAGCTGGTGGCTACACGAAAAGGAGAATCTGTCGGGAAAGTGTCGCTCGGCATTACATCTACGGTCGCTCCGTATTTATTGCCGAAAATGCTCAAATATCTGTCCGTCAATCATCCGGACATAGAATTGCATGTCGAGGAAGCACGGGTATCAACCCTTGTTTTACAACTTGAACGTGGAGAACTTGATATTGCGCTTTTAGCGACACCGCTTAACAACGATGAATTGTTGGAAATACCGGTCTATCAAGAACGTCTCATGGCATACGTGTCTCCGAATGAACCTATTTATAATAACCTCGATTTACAGATAGATCGGCTTCCTGTGGAAAGCGTATGGGTGCTTCGTGAGGGCTATTGCCCCAATCGAGGTGTTTTCCCCTTTTGCAATTACAGGACAGGGCGACAAGCCGTTTATGAAGCAGGCAGTGTGGAGACACTGATAAAGATTGTTGATGAGAACGGAGGATATGCCATCATTCCGGAACTTCATGTACCGCTTCTTAGGAAATGCCAGCAAGCCAATGTCCGTGTGCTTACCAATCCCGAACCGAACCGTGAGATTGCCTTTGTGATACATCGCAATTTCGTGCGTGAACGGCTGCTTAATATCCTTGCCGATACTATCAGAACAGTTATTCCTCCTGCCATGATCAATAAGAGGCTTAAAAAATTCTCAATCACACTATGATTGATAAAATCAATTAAGGCATCTGTTTTATAGTTTGTGCCGATGTATGTAATTGCGTAACTTTGTTCCCTAAAACAATGAGTTAGAAAACACATGGCACATAAACAATTTTTTCGTTCCCTTCCTCAAAAGGGATTTCCGCTATATTGGATACTATTGGTGTATCTTGTTGTCGGTTACTTTTATCCGGTAATCGGTTTCCTTGCTGTAATCTGTATGATAGCACCGGTCGCGTTTGCTGTGCGCAAAGGGCGATGGTGGTGTGGGAATGCCTGCCCCCGTGGAAACTTTTACGACAGGGTATTGGCGAAATACTCGCCGCACAAACCGATTCCAGCATTTGTACGCACCAAAGGATTCCGTATTTTCATGGTGATGTTTATCTTCACAATGTTCGGCATACAGATGTACCGTGCTTGGGGTGACTGGAATGATATGGGACGGGTATTCTGGACGATTATACTGGTTACCACGATTGTTGGCGTGACTCTTTCATTTATATATGCTCCGAGAACATGGTGCTCGTTTTGTCCGATGGGAACGCTGTCAGCGTGGGTGTCGCCTCGTAGCGGCAGGCTTCCCGACAGCTACCGTCGAATAATCGTGGGAGAAAAGTGTACTACCAAATGCAAACTCTGTTCCGCAGTATGTCCCATGCAATTAAAGCCATACGAGAGCAGGAATGACGGAAACGGATTCCTCCATCCCGATTGTATCAAGTGCGGACGTTGCATCAAAGGATGCCCTCTGAAAGTTCCTGAAATGAAGCCATAACTTACAAAAATAACGTAGGCTCTACGGTAAATAACATAACATGAATAAAAATAGATTATGATGAAAATTGCAATTCCGACAAGAGAAAATGAGGTCGATGACCACTTCGGCCACTGCGAGTATTACACTGTCTTGACAATAGGGCAAGACAATCAAATCCTGAGTAACGAGATTATTCCTTCTCCCCAAGGATGCGGATGCAAGTCTAACATAGCAGGAGAATTGGAGAAGATGGGGGTCAACGTGATGCTGGCGGGGAATATGGGACAAGGAGCCTTGAATGTCCTTACTTCCCACAACATAAAAGTAGTAAGAGGTTGTTCCGGGAATATCCAGCATGTTGTAACCGATTATCTGAATGGGAGAATCACAGATTCCGGTATAGGTTGTTCATCCCATGAACATCATCATGAATGTCATGGACATAATAACAAGGAATAATGTTAAAAAGCAAGATGCCGGTCAATATTGTCATTGACTTTGCCATGTTGGTTGCGATGGCGTTGGTTAGCATAAGCGGTTTCATCTTGGAAGTTGTCATTCCTTCCCGCCATGCCGTCAGAATGCACGGGGCCGATTCATGGTGTTCGCATTTGTGTGGATTGGGAAGGCATGGATGGGGTGATGTTCACCTATGGGCAGGAGTGGCATTGATAGTTTTGCTTGCCGTACACATCCTGTTGCATCTAAACATAGTATCAGCTTTCTTTAAGAAGAGATTTCCGAACCGGACATTACGGATGGTACTGTATGTGTTTTTATTGATGCTGTTGCTGATAACGATAGTGCCTTGGTTCTATATGTTCCATTAAAACAGAGAAGCCAACTTATTGCTGACAGGTTGGCTTCTCTGTTTTATATTCTTTCATGTCTGTATGTAAACATTGATGTATCTCAATCCAATAAAACGATAAAATGTAAAAGAACCACATTTTTATGAAGGCTAAATAGTGGTGCTAAAATGGTATTAAATTGTACCTCCCTCCCCCTTGATATTTACTATAAAATGTATAAAATCAATATGTTATAAAATCATATATCTTGTTGCCCACCATATCAGCATCAAGTGCATCGGATAGAAAACATAAACTCCATACTTTGCCATATTACTTTTTATGAATCCTCTTGTGCCATCGTATAAAAAGATAGTCATACAAGCCAATATCGCACCGATGCTACCATAGTGTATCATCAAAGGAAAAGTGCAAAGTATCTGAATCATCCTATCATAGGGGAATGGCTGTGTTGGATTTTGATTCCGTAACAAATTGAAAACGACAATCATCAATATCCCTCGCCACTCATAATCCACACCTGACCAAGTGGCAAGATAAGCAATAGAGAGAATAGCAACCTCACAAAGGGCACTATTCTCTTTCAGTTTCTCCAGTATCGTCAAAGCTACCACACCCAAAGCCAACGTGAACATCACGTTGTGCGTACCATCCGCTCCGTTCAGCAGATACCAAGGGACTTCGCTGATAAAGGCAAATACCAAGAGCTGGGTGAAGTATCTCTTTCGGTTATGCGTATAAGCGAAGCCTTCCACTACCAAGAAGGCAAACACCGGGAAAGCGATACGACCTACACAGCGCATTGTATCGTAAAGTAGTGTACCGTCATTCATCAGGAAGTAGGCACAGTGGTCTATCACCATAGATACAATGGCGATAATCTTTAGTACACTACCGCTAAAGGTGGGTATCTTCGCAAGTCCTATCATAATCAACTCATTCCAAGAAGTTCCTTGACCATATCCTCGACCTCCTGATTGACACGCTTGAAGTTGCGGTTCAGCATAATCTCCTTCTCACGGTCATTCTTGAACTCATAGATTTTGGGGAGAGCCACATAGTGGTCTTCCTCCGTCTTAATCTTCTTCATATCGAAGTGGGTCTTGCAGAAATATTTCGTAGTCTTGAACTCCTCTGACTGCTCAATGTCGAAGCTGTCCAGCATCTTGTCATCTGTGGCGGTAAAGTCACGTGCCGCCTGACCTGCCAGCCACCCGGTAGCCATGTCCGCTATCTTTGCCGCCGGAACAAGATAGTCCATCTTTTCGGAGATTGTGGTAGACACCTTTTGGTCGTTGATAGAGATAGAGCGAGAAGTCTGCTTAGCCTTACCAAACACGTCATTCTGTGCCCATTCCAAGGTTTCCTTGTTACGAGCCGCACCCATAAAAATGTTACCGCAAGTCGTGATAATCTTCTGCATACCCACCTTGCCATAGTCCGCCTCCAACTGAGGAAGTTCCTGAAAACCGAGTGTAACGGCAACCTTGTTGCTTCGTGCCGTACCAATCAACCGGTCAATCTTATGGAAGTACAGAGTGGGCAGCTCGTCCACAATGATGCTTACCGGGATGTTCCCCTTAGAGTTCACTCTTGTAATCAGTCGGTTCAGCACCAAAGCGTTCAGAGAGCCGATTACCTGTTCCTTCTCCGGGTCGTTGGCTATGACCAAATAACTCGGATGCTCTTTGTCAGAAATCTTCAGGTCAAAATCATCCCCTGTAAATACCCAATAGGCTTCGGGAGATACCAAACGTGCGGCATTGACACGGAGCGTACCCACCATACCTTCCAACTGGTCATTCGCCTTGTTCTCAAAGGCACTTTTGAAGGGAGCCATCAGAGAGGCAATCTTATCATCCTGCATCAGGATGTTGAAAATCTGGTCGTATGACCTGCCCAAGAAGGACAATACGTGCGGCATATCAGAAAACTCGCCCGTAATGGTGTCCGGCTCAACCTCATTGCCGTGTTCATCCTCATACCAGCAGCGTTCAATCTTAATGAGCCTTTTGGTTCTGTCCTTGTACGAAAAGCCATTCAAGTCCACAAACATACGGTCTTCATCCGTAGATACATCATTGCCATTCTCATCCACGAAATCCAGCACCACATTTCCTTTCTCGTCTATGGCATTGAAATCATCCCAGTTCCGAATGACAATCTCCAGTTTCTTTCCCTCCAGTAGAATATAGCGTTTCAGTTTCTTACCGTTTCTGAACCCGACTGGATGGAAATTTACGAAAAAGTAAATGATAGCCGCCAAGAAGTTCTCCGCCGAGTTGGTGAAGAATGCTTCCGAACCGCCTTTCTTCTCCCCACCTCCCTTATTCAAGGAAGCCAGCAAGGTAGCGGCCGTTTCCGATGCCGCCGCCAAATCCGGGATATACTTCCGTTGAATAGGATTGATGCGGTCTGAGTATTCCACATCCGTAAAGTTGATGGTACGGAAGCCGCAGTTCTGAGGCAACCTGCCGGCCTTACGATTCTTGCAGAATTGATAGAAAAGAGTCTTAGTAAGCACCGGGTACTTGAAATCGTACACCATCATGGCAAAACCTTTGGCAGCGTGCTGTCTTATAAAGGGGTCAATAATACCGAAAGACTTTCCCGAACCCGGAGTACCGAGTACGATAGTGCCACGGAACGGGTTGATGATATTGATCCAACCCTTGTGCATTTTTCGTTTCCAATAGTATATCATCGGTATGTTTACCGAATAATCATTGCTGGCAAGCACCTCCGATTGTTGGAATGACTCGTTCTCGAAATTGAAACGGTCATCACCAACCTTATAGTTATAATACTTGGCGATGCCGTCCAATCCCTGATGTACCAACATGATGCCCACGATAGAACATACGGCATAAAGAATGCGGTTGGCAGGGAATCCCATCCAACTCATTCCGAAGTCCATCCGGTGGAAAAGGAAACAGAGTCCGACAAGGGTCAGTCCGGCTAATACGGGATAGATAACCATTGTCTTGACATTGAACTTCAATGCCTTCTTCGCCTTTGTGCCGATGCAGACCACACTGATACAAACCAGTTCCACCATCTTACAACCCGAAACGGACGTAAATACGGGGAATCGTCCCAACAAATCCAAGATGAACTGCGTAACACGGTTGTCTGCCGAAATTGGCAGGTTCATAATAATCTCAATAATGAGAAAGATGTAGATGCAACTACGGAAGTAGTTATACATCTGCTGCTGTTCCCTTGTTTCTTCAAATGCCATAGTTCTTTATATTGATTTCTACAAACCCAAATAACTAAAACGGTATCTTCATGCCTAATAGCAACCCGTTACGAAAGGTGTCCCCATGCAAAAAGTTCACGTTATTCTTTTGAGTTATCACAAACTCACAACCGTTTCTGAAAACGTAACTGTATTCAAAGCCCGCTTCCAAGCCGAGGAAGAACTTCTTTTCCACCGCACCCAATTGAGGACCGAAACGGAAGCGAAGCATACCGTTCTTGTATCTTGCCAGTCGTTGCTTATAGACAATACCGCCATCCCAGAAGTAACCTTTCCAAAAGTCATCTTTCCTCCAATGGTTTCCTACCTCGCCATACAACTCCACGGCATTGCCGTAGGATAACGGATGTTCATAGCCGACTATGGCGTTCAACGTAAAGGGAAACTGAAAGCCTGCGTTTATCGTGAGTTTGGCATCTTGTGCGGATGCACATATAGTTGTTACCGCACATACTAAAAGGAGTAATAGCTTTTTCATTGTATGTCAGAGTATTTAATGTAATGGTAAGGGTAATAATCGCTGTTCTTCAGGATGTCCGAGTCAAAGCCATCGGCATTGAGGATGTCCTCATATTCGATGGTCAGCGCGATGACACGTCCGCTGATTTGGTTCTCTGAAATCTCCAGTCTCAGCACTTTCTCGTCCGGGAAAGTCAGTTTGGGCAACACCAGTACATTACGATAATTCTTTTGGAATTTCTTGGCATAGTTGAGTGAGAACACCGGAGTCAGCTCGATAGTCTGGGAGTTGGTAGCCTTGCTCTGTTTCTTGTCGGTCAGCTTCACACGTAGTTCCTCAATGTCATAAGGTATCTTCGTCTTGTTCTGCAACGAGTAGTCAATGAAGAAATAATCCCCGATGGTATAGATGTTATTGACTACAGCCTTCATGCCGTGTGCCTTTGATACCACTTGATTGAACTTGCGGTCACTGCCATAGACCGCCCACGCATAGCGGGCCATTTCCGACATAGGCATAGACACCTCCGGGTTGATGTAGGATTGCGTATCGCTGTATGGAACTTGGAAGATGGATGCCGCCAATGTAGGGGATTGTGTATAAACAATGTCATACTGGGCAATATGCCGCTCTCCAATCAAGGTAAGCGTACCCAACAGTTCATCTTCCTTATAACTGCATACCGAAGTGGAATCGTTCTCTTGAAAAGGTTTGATGCGTACAATGTTGTCGGCACACTGGTTGCCGATAATCTTGGGAGTGGAAATATCCACCAACTTAATGTTCTCCGGCATGACGATGTGGGTGGTCACTCCGCTATTGACATAGATTCTTTCGTTGGCAGATGCGTTGCCTACGACAAAGAGGACACTGAGAATGAAAAGAATAATCTTGGATTTCATACTGAAAATTATTGATGTTTGACTATAAAATATCTGAATACGTTTGAGAAAATCTACCTTGCTTCATCCGAATTTATCAAATAGACAATGGTGTTGTATTTGATTTTCGCCTTGTTCTTTCGGATATTGGAGGATATGGCCGACGATGCCGAGTTATACATATTCTGCAAGGTCTGCAAAGCGACGGCTTCAGCCGATATGCCGGTCTCATATCCGCTTCCCGAATCAAAATTGATATTCTGCTGTACCGCATTGGAGCCGGCATCTTTCACGAAGTCACGGAACTGGGATTCGGGAACATAGAAGCCTTCCATGCCGTCATTGTCAAAGACGGACAGATTGACCTTTACGAACTTATCCCCAATCAGGATGCTGGTGATGGCCGCACGTACACGCTGCTGCCCGAACCCTGTCACCGTCCCATAGAGGTAAGTGCCTTTCTTCAAGTTAATGCCGCCAACCGTCACATCATCCAATAGCTTGAAGCGAAGCCGGGTGCCTTCACGCGCCTTGGTGGTCTGGTCAATCATCGCACGGATCAGTTTGGCATCCACCGCATCATCCGAAGAAGATACCGTGTGGAACTTGTCCGCATTGGTATCGGAGGATTTGATAACCAACTTGGGACGGTTGCGTTCTTTCTCTTCCTGTCTGACTTTGGCAATGGAATCGGCACGTTGCCGTTGCAGGGCTTCTTCCTGTTCCGGGTTGGTTATGCCCAGTCCGCTCTCGATTGCCTTTTGCCGTTCATAGCTCCTGCGTTGGATTTCCTCCAAATCTTGGGCAAACTCATCTTTTGAGGTATAACCATTGGTCGGATTATCGCCATAGGCATATTCATTGATATGCTTTCGGGATTCCGCAAGGGAACGCTCCAACTCCTCCAGTTCCTTCTGCTGACGGATGCGTTCTGCTTCGGCTGCATCAAGCAGATTCAGTTCCTCTTCGGTATAACCATGCTCCAGTTCCTCGGTCTCATTCTTTTCCTCGCCGATAGCACCGACTGCGGTAAAGGCATCCTCGTCACCGAAACGTCTTGACATCTCATACATCTTATCTCCGGCTTCTTCCGCTTGGGCTTCGGGAAGTTCCATGTTGATGCGGTCGGTGGATACCGACTGTTCGGTATCGCCCGAACCCTTGAAGGTCTGCATCACGAAGTATATCAAGGCGCACAGCGGCACGAACACCACCAGCGGGAAGATATACTTGGGTTGTTTGAAATTGATTTTAATCATTTGTTCTCATTATTATTAAGGGATTTTACAATGTTTTCGAGCTGTCGGTATCGTTGGATGATACGGGCGGAATCTATCCTTGACTTATTGGGGACGGCAATCATCGAATCCAATTCCTCACGGAGTTCCTGACCTTGGGCTACCAAATCAATTAGCGTGTTGCGCTGGATGTCCTTGTTTGCCTGTATGGTATGGAAGCCACTGAAAAGCGGTTCCATGTTGGAAACCATACTGATATTGGACTCGCTTAATTCATTAGACGGGTCGGTTTTTGTTCCACTTATCCAAAGATTACCCACTAACAAGAATAGTAGAGAACTGACCACATAGGCAAAAGTCTTCTTGGGATGCTTTATCGCCCATGCGTTAGCCAAACGGATTCTTGCTGCCAACCGATATTTCGTACCGATTGCCCCCATCTTGGGTTGCAGCCATGACCGAACCTGTTGGTGGGTCTTCAGGCGGCTTTCATGCAATGTCTTTCTGAGTGATTTCATTGTTGCTGTTTTTAATAATCCAAATCCTTGTTCTCTATGGTGCGCCAGTTGGTAATCATCAACCCGTGGGGATTGTTCCTCGTCCTCGGCACATTCTCCACATACCCGGTCGTTACCATTGTCCGTTTCAAGTCACGGGTGCGCCGCTTGATAAGCTGTGTGCCGTAGTAGGTGAACTTCCGTTCATGCTCGTCAAACTGGATGGAGTCGCACATGATAGTGCAGACTGCCGATGACGATATGATGTCGGAATAAAACCCGTTCTCGTCCATCGCCTGTTTCTGCTTCAAGGCTGTGCCGTCCGCCATATACATCGCCTTGCCGACCGTCCACTTGATATAGTCGTTATCGGGTGGCAGGTTGAAGAAGTATTGATGAAAGAGCTGGATGTGGGCTTTCGCCTCCATGGTGAAGTTCGCTTCCAGCTTGGCCCGTTCCGCCAAAAAAGGGATGTCACCGTCCAATACATATATCTGCTGCCGCTCCTTGGTAACTAAAGAGATGCAGCACCAGATGGTAAAGCCGCAGATAACGGCGCAACCTCCGATGGTTGCGAGTACCGTCATCATGGCAAGTTTTGTTTTCTGTGCTAAAGATTCTATAAGCATATCGTTTCGTTTTAAGATTACATTCACTTGGATTTGATGACCGAACCTGCCGCACCAGCCGTTGCGCTGACAGCACCACCGGCGATAGAACCTGCCGTAGCAGCCATGCCTGTAACAGTAGAACCTGCAGCGGAAGCCGCACTCGAACTTACACCACCGGGAATCAGCCAAGAAGCCACTTCGGGAACAAAGCGAATAATGTAGGCACCCACCAGCATACCCATCGCGTACATGCAGTTAGAACCGATACCTTGCAATCCCAATGCTCCAATCTGTTTCCACGAATTGACAGAGCCATGCAGGAGGTGGTTGTAGGCTACCATGTCCTGCTGAAGGTTATAGAGCAGGATGAAGTCAATGTAGTAAAGGCACATATAGGTGACGAAGCCCCATAACGACAGGGAAAGGAACTTTGACATCCATTGGCTCCATGCCGAACTCCAAGGCGGGGCGAGTGACAGGGCGAACATGATCGGGCAGAATATCATCATGATGGCGATGAATATCCGTTGCGCTACCAGTATTCCATAGTAGGACATCTGGAATATCAGTTCACCGATGAAGCGTATGACATCGTTAATCCACTCGCTGACTTTTGTTTCGGCTGCCACAGCCGCACGTTGCGCATAGTTATTGATGGTACTGCCCAAGTTTTCCACGTTGTAGATGAGCTTGTCCCACCAGGCGGCATCTTCGCCGATAGCGGCCACCTGTTTGGCGGTTGCAATGGAATCTTGAACGGCTCTCAATCGGTCTAGGTATTCGCTCTGCTTTTGTGCTACCTTTAGCTCAAAAGCAGCCACCTCCTTGTTTTTGGAGTGTGCCATCGCTTTGGTGGCTGACTCCAATCCCTTGCCCGGTACTTGCAATGCGGAGCAGATCCATGACGAGGAAGAGATACAGATGGAGATACCGACAATGCGCAGGAGCTTCATCACATCCATGCCGCGCCGTCCGAGTATCATCATCCAACATTCGTAAGAGCCGACACAAAGGGCAAGCAACAGCCCGATGATACGTGCCAGTCCGACCGCATCACCCAATACCGCTACATTCGGGAAGGTTTCCATGGCAACCAACAGCTTATCCAGACTCTCGTCAATGGCGGGCAAGCCTATGGTCAGGAAAATTGATAATACATTCATGTTTGATTATTTTTTATTGTTATCATTTCATTACCTCTTATGATTTATCAATAATGCGTGGCAGCTACCGCACACAGATGGGCGGTCTGATTAACCAGTTCCTGCATCTTCGTCTTGGCTTCCTCGTAGGCTTGCTGCCGTTTGGCATTCTCCAGCCCGTAGCCGACACCTGTCTTATGGATATAGGCGATGCCGGAACAAAGGATTTCGTTCTGCCGGCTCAACTCGTCCACCTGGTATTTGAGCTTGCCGTCACTCTTCTTCATACAGTAGAGAAGCCCGTCCGTAATGCAACCCTGCATACGGTCAAACTCGTCCTTGTAGGAAGCGTAGGCCAAATCAACCGACCTGTCAGCCTCACGGACCAGCTCTTCCTTGTATAGTTCCTCGATGTACTTTCGTTCCGTTTCCACCTTCTTCACTTTCTGCCGTTGGGTCTCTTCTGCCGTCACACGGGTAGGCATGATGCGCTTGACATTGGAATCCTTTTCCTTGAAACGAACACGGAAACCTGAATTGAAGCCTGCCCATTTCCAATACATTTCCGCACCGGAATACTTGTTGTGCAGGAAATAATAGTACCAGTCGGGGGTGAAGTCCCAAGGCCCGTTCTCCATGGACTTCCATTGTTTCTCTTTCTCCTTGTCACGTGCCGGGCGTTGGGCTGACATTGTAATGGGAAAAAACAATGCCATGAATGTGATTAAAACGAGTATGATGTTTCTAACCTGCATATCCTTGATTCCATTTATTGATTACTTTATTCGCTATCTCATCCTTGACATTCGAGTTCAAAATCTCCCAAATGTAATCCGGCTTCCAACCGCAATCCGTTATCAGAAAACAATACAGATTGGCATTGTCAATGATGTACCGTGCCCTGTCGATGGAGGTTTTGAGGGTCATCACCAGATTCAGTTTCTCGTCCATTGAAGCCTTCATCAGGTTGATCCCCGAAGTTGCCACGGAAGCATAGAGCTTGTAACAATGGCTTATCTCCCTTGATATGGCTATATTGGCATCCGCATAGTACCAGCCCACAAAAGGCTTCTTCGATACATACTTGAAGGTATTACCCGTAAAGTCCTTATACTCTTTGACTAACTGATAGAGCGAATTGGCGGTGCTTGATATGGCACCTGCCAGTACAAGGTACGAGTGGGCATTGCCCAACTTGGTATCGAGCGTAGTCCGAACATCGTTGAACTTGATGGCTCCCTTGGCTACAAGCGACTGCTCCCCAAAACTGGTAGCCACCCGTTTCAATGCCTGATCTTCATCCTTCTTCACGGCTTTGTGAAGGGCAATCAGGGCTTCGATGGTCGGAAGGTCTTTCGGGATGACATAAGCGTAAGACTTTGCCGAAAACAAAACTGACAGCACCATACAAATGATTATTCGATATTTCATACTATCCGCATTTAGTAGTTAGATGCCATCAACCCGTTCCAGTCATTGATAAGACCGCTGACATTATTCTTCATTGTCACCACGTTTGCCCATCCCTCCGGGTCAATGGCAAAGAAAAGGTCATTGGCGGTGGCATACTGAGCCATCAGTATCATACCTTCCACCTTATAACGGATTTCCAAGAGACCGGAATAAATAGAATTGGCAAGCGACAACCGTTCATAACGGTCAAGCATGTTGTAGCCGTCACTTTTCTTCTCAGCCGTACCTTGTCCTTTGAGGGGATTCTGTACCGTGGCATTGTTCACGATATTCACGAAGTTGCCCACCAACTGCTGGGTTTCCGTCACAAGGTTGCCCAATTCATTCAGGCACAGCAACTTGTTGGAGAACTTCGCCTTGCTTACCGTTTTTATAAGCTCCGGCACATCTTTGAGGATGCCGTAGGCGCATAGCCCAATCTCCTTGTAATATTTGCTCTCCGTACCGAAGCCCGACACGTTCTGCATTGTCACCTTGTAGAGTTCCTTGATGGTAGCCATGCTCACGGTATAGAGTTCCACCTTCTTTTTCTTCTCGGCAATGGAGTCCAAACGCTGGTTGTGCTGACCCTCAATCAGTTTTTGAGAGGCAAGGTTACTGCTTACCACCTTGATGCAGTTCTTGTCTATGACTACCTTCCAAGCAGCGAATAAATTTGGAGTGGCCACCATTATTATGAGTGCCACAAGCATCATTCTAAATCTTACCATAACGACATCACTTTTTGTTGTTGATTGACTTTTCTTGCGAATACCAGATACTTGTCACCCCCGGCTTGCTTCCTGTCCGCCTCGATTCTTGTGATTGCCTCCTGCATATTGCCATAGTAGGAGAGGTAAATCTTCAAGGCTTCCTTCTCAGTCCGCTCGGTGGTGTATGCCCAGTAACATTCGGGCGGTTCCTCCACACCATAGACATCCGAGTTCTGTCCCCGGCATATCCAAACCTCCTTGAAGTAGTTGCGATTCTCACGGTTGTTCAGGGAATTGACGGTAAAAATCTGCTGCCGCTGGATTTGGGTCAATCCCAATATGGCAGCTATCTCATCGTATCTGTCCTTGAACTTGGTCTGGTCTAATAAAACCTTGACATCCGAGTTGTTGATGATGGCTTCCTTTACAATGGGTGAATCTATCACGTCATTCAACTCCTGAGTGACCACTCCGGCTATGCCGTGAAATTTCCTGACCGTTTTATAGAGGTACTTGATATATTCTGCCATCGTAGGCGAAGCGATTGCCTTCCATGCTTCCTCGATTATCAATGCCTTGCGCCCCTTCTTGATACGCATCTTCTGAAGGAACACGTCCATGATTATCAGCACCACGATAGGGAAAAGCACGGGATCATCCTTTATCTTATCAATTTCAAAGACGATGAACCTTTCATCAAAGAGGTTTACATTCAAATCGGAATTCAGCGTGGTTTCCAACTCGCCACCCCGGTAGAACTGCTTCAAGATGGCTGCGAAATCCCGGATGCCGAAACTGATTTTCTCCTGCGAGGTGATTTGCGGGATGCGTTCCAAGGCAAACTCATAGTAGGAGTTAAAGGACAATTCCTTTACTCTCAACCTGCGTTTCTGTACTTCCAGGTAATCAATCTGCTTCTCAATCTTTATCAGGAAAGAGTTCTCATAGAGTTCCTTCTTGAATTTCTCCATAATGCACAAGGCACGCTCCCTTTCTGCCTGGGTAGCCCCCTGGTCATGGGCAAGCGCATTCAGGGAACGGTATTGACGAATCAGCTTTTGCCTGTGAGCCTCGGTTGGCAACATCAACATACGGTTCTCCTCAACCTTGGAAGGAGGCTCTTCCGTATTATTTATCAGTTCGTCTATGTCCTCCATCTTATCTTTATAATTATCATAGTCTTCTTCCATCTTTGCGTCCACCAGCAACTTCTGACGCAAGCCTTCGCGTTCCTTCTCTGTGAACTTCTCAAATGGATGGAAATAGGCATCGTAATACTCCACGATGGTTTGGTTCACTAACATATCCTCAATCTTTGTGGGCAGTTCGTTGCCTTTGAATATCAGGAATATGAGTGATTTCAAAAAGTTCTTCTTCTCGCCAAAGTTTAATTCATATTCCTCCTTAGTCACCTTAAAGGGGTTCATGGAGATAGGCTTCTCCTTGGTGTAGGAGATATACGTGCCACCGAAGTAACCGCAGATTCCTTCGTAGGAATCGCCTGTATCTACCATTACGACATCCGTGTTTTGTTCCAACAACTGGCGGACGACACTATTGGTATGGAAAGATTTTCCGCTTCCGCTTGGCCCGATGCAGAAGAAATTGGCATTGTCGGTCATCTTGATTTTGCCTTCTTTTCCTGTGAAATCTATGCAGACCGGCAGTCCTTGTCGGTCTGTATAGTAGGTGGTCAAAGGTGTCTGCTCAGACTCCTTTAGATGCTCTTTGAAGAAAAAGCATAATGCCGCATCGGATAAAGTCAAGAATAAATCGTAGTCAGAATTGAAAGCGTAGGCATTGCCGGGAAAGCTATCCGTGAAAAGTTCCAACTGATTGTAGGCAGTCCTTGACGGCATGATGCCACACTCATATAACTTGGTTTCCAAATACGATGTAACCGGGGTTACTTTATCCACGGGACAACTGACTAAGATATTGAAGTTCGTATATACCAACATGGAACTATCCACGGCAAGCCGGTTCAATACCTCCTCGATGTCTGCCTTGGCTATCTTGTTGCTGGGGTCGGGCATGGATCCATGACGCTTCGCCTTGCCTTGTAACTTCCTTAACAGTTTTCTCTGATTGGGTATCTGCACTACTTGGTTAAATACCACACAATCCGAGAAAGGAATGTTGGTCAGGAACGAGAACAGGTCAGTGGCGATAGGATAGCCGTTGATGTTCGTCTGCGTATAGGGCTTGATGACCGATGGCAGGTTTATCTCGTCTATATCCACCAAAGGATAGGAGCGGATAATACGATTGCCGGTTCTCAGGTATTCGTCCGAAGCCTTGAAGTTGGTCATGGAGAATGCCCCGTGCCGGAACCGGAATGCCATGAAGCGGTGGCAATACTCGTCCGCTTCAACTTTGGAGAGCTTGTGATGCCGGATGCCCCGCTCGGTCAGGATGTCATCCACCTTGGAAACCTTCGTATGGAAGTCCAGCCACGTCTTCGGGTCGTACTGCACGAACTGGCTGCGCTGCGCTTCCTGCGTCACGATCAAATACGTGCGTATCTCCGTGAACTCCCTTCCTTCGAAATAATTGAAATAGCTCCGGGTCAGGAATTCCGCATCTTCCGGCACGTCGTGGTGGTAGGCCTGCTTGCAGAGGATGTCCTGCTTCTGCAGGGCATAGCCCTCGCCGAGGGTCTGCACCACATTGGATAGCACATCCTGAAAGCGTATGTACTGCCCGGCATCGGTACAGAGTTGCTGCACCGGGTTAGTCATCTCGAAGATGACGGACGGCTCGCCCTTGGCTGAAAAAAGGACGACATTGCCGTCCGTTTCCTCCAGTCCCGCATAGAGGCCGTCAAAGACTTTTTTCTTGGCTTGTGCCATAATTAGGAGCTTTTTCTCAGTTTGTTGTAAATGAAAATTCCCTTGTCTCTCCGCTTGTTGTGCAGTCCCCTGCGCTGTTTGACGAAGATGGTCACCAGCCCGATGACTGCCATGACAAGCATGGCGATGAACCCAGCGAGCTTTCCCAATACAATGGAGAAGAGTATGAATCCGACAAACGACACGCCGATGGCCAATGCCGCCAGCGTGAGGAAGCGTCCACGGATACCCATGAACTCCAGCGGTTTTTGCAGTCCCTTGAATACGGGAAATCCCTCCTGATTCATCGTCATTCTATGGTTGCGTCATTGTTATTTGAAGAACAACGGAAGAGCCTCGGAAAGCGCGATGAAGGCGATACAGCCGCCGATGGTGAGCATGATGGTCTTCTTCACGTCCTGGTCGCCGTTTGACATCTTGAAATACACGTTGAAAGCTCCCACCAAGGCGATTACGGCAGCAATCGCCTTCATCAGGTTGGAAACCGGGGTCTGGTAGGAACTGATTTCGGTGGTGGCTTTTGTGAAGCCGGCCGCACCCTTGCTTGCCGCCATCATGTCACCGACTGAGATAGTAAGTGCGGCTACCGCCAACACGCTTTTCTGTGCGAAAGAAGAACCCATGAAGTGGTCATACGCACGTTTTACTTTTTTCTTGAATTGCATTTTCTTGAACTTGTTTATTTGATTTCATCACCAAAGGAACAGAGGTCGCTAAAGGAACGTGTGGGCTTCTTTTTCAAGAAGGTATATATGGTTTGTCGGGTAAGTTTGCCTATTATCTGGCATTCTCACAATCAATAATAACCAATCCTAAATCGCAAGCTGCAGTTTCTGTCAGCTTATTTATTTCGTTAATAAGGTCTTCAACCAAGATACCATCAGTCATAATAGGGTCACGATGACCGGGACGTTTGAATGCTTTTTCGGAGTTGGATTCAGGCTGTTCTTCTTGATTAGGCTGAACATTATCTTTCTTATTTTCTGTTTCATTAGAATCGGAGTTCATTTGTCCCTCCGTTTCAGTCTCTTTCTGCTTAGGTTCATCCCGGCTGATTCTGAATGGCTTGAAGGTCTTTGCTTCATCCGATATGTCTATATCTTCTTCTGATTGCGATTCCAGTTCCGCCGCCTGTACTGCCTTGGCTTTCAGGATGTCAAGGACAATCAAAGCGGCATAGTAGAACAAGAGGACGATGAAGAGCAGGAATACTATTTGTCCGTATTGCATGGTGCTATGTTATTATAAGGTGAATACTACTTGTAAATTGGCAGGAAGCTCAATCCCAACTTGACGGCTTTGCTTTCCAGCTTGGTCTGACGCTCGAAGTTGTCCGTGGCATATAACAGGACACGCTCGCCACATACGACATACCCCAGGCTTTTGAGCCGTGAGCGGATCCTTACCCTTGCCCGGTTGGAAACCACTTTGAGCTGCGTCAGCGGTTCAAGCCCAAATATCACGTGCCGCCTTTCCCGTTTAATCAGTTCAATACGGGTTTGGGATATGATGCAGGAAGTTTCCGTCCGGCTGCGTTTCAGTCCCAGCTTGGCGGCGATATTGCATACACTCGACCTGCTTATCCCCAAATCACGGGCCATTTGCGTGAATGACTTGTAATGGAAATGCCTGCGGATATAGTCGGCACGCTCCATCCATTTCGTCTTGGCGACTTTGACCAACCCAAGTTTGCGTGCTTTCTGCTTGACAAGGGTCTCGCTTACTCTCAATACGATGGCGGTATGGGAGGTTGTTTCCACCGGGTACAGCTCTGTCAAGAGAGTTGTCATCCGGTCAGTCCATTGAATTGTCCTCATGCTTTTGCCTCCTTATAGTTGGTGAAAAGCGACTTGTTATCACGGCGGTACTGCGCAAGCTGTGGCAGGTAGGTCTTGAAGAACGTGCGGACAATGGCGTTCACCATGTCGGAACGGCTACGGTTATGGATGTTGCACTCGTCCAATGAGTCGGCAAGGTCGCGGTCTAACTTGCAAATCATCCTTTCTCCTTTATCTTCCTGGGTATCACTTTCAAGATAGGACAGGAAGTTTTGCCAATAGTCGGAGTTATCCGATACCGGGGTGAATCGTTCTTCTGTACTTTCCTCTTGGAATAGAGTAACAGCCGATTGATTTTCGATAGTCGTTTCCGTATGCCCATCCGTCAATGTCATTTCGGGGTCATTGATGCCTTTAAGAAGGTCATCTATTTCGGGGATGTCTTTTGTCATAACTATATATGTTGATGGTTATTGATTCTTGTTTTCTTCCGGTTGATTCTCTTTCGTTTTTCCTTTTAATTCCGCTTTTAAATTCCCGGTCAGTTGTATTCCCGTCAATTTAGGTTCACGGATGGGTGCTGTCGTATCAAAGATGTAGGAATAGATACGCTCAAAGACGGGGGTAACGATATCGCTCTGCTTATCCAGAGCCGCCATCGTACTGAAACGCTCCATGTCGGCACGTTTGGGAATCCTGCCCGTCACGACTCCGTAGTTGCAGAAGGTCTCTCTGGTATTCTCCCAAATGACCAGTTCGGAGCGTTTGCCCACTCTGCCGTCATGCAGGTTGGGGACAATGAAAAGCTGTGCCTTCATGTTTCCGCCAACGGCTTTTCGCAGGCGGTCTATGAACATCAGGAAGCTGGCGGTGGAGGGAACGGTCATCAGGTCATAATGGAAAGGCACAACGATAATGTCCGAGTTTACGAACATCGGCACCAGCCCGTCCGCTTGCAGGCTGCCGGGGGAATCCATCAGCACGACATCCAGACTCAAATCATTGTGCATCTTCTCTATAAGGGAAATAATAGCTTTCTTGTCGTTGGCTTCGTATGACAGCACATCATAGGGCACATACTGCACATCGTATTTCTTGATGTCAGCCTTGCGGCACTTGATGATGGAATGCTGGAAGTCGCAATCGACTATGGCGACACGCACTCCCTTCGTCACCAGATAGTTGGCGAAGGTCACGCAGAGGGTGGTCTTGCCCACGCCTCCTTTTTGATTGGCGAATGTGATGATGACCGGTGTCTGTATCATTTCTCCGTGCGATGAATTATTTTAAGGCAAAATTACCGTGCGTGTAACCGGAGAAACGAAATGCGCAACACTTATATGTCCTCGGTCAAACTAACCGGGGTATAAAAGTTCATGCTATCGGGGTATCACTGTTTGATGCGTCCGAAAACTGGACGGCAGCACGTCCCTTTTTTATCGCTTCAAGGAATGTCCGTCATCAATATCGTCATAGTTACCTTTCTGTCCGACTTCCCATTCCCGTTTTTCGTAGCGGCTTCCTTCTCCATGGTCACGCATCTTGTTATGACTGGAGAGAGGCTTACGGGCAGAGTGTTTCGGGCTGGATTGTTGTTGTTTAACCGGCTTCCTTTCCTGTCGTTCCAGATTGAAGCCCTCTTCTGATAGATTGACGATGATATGGCTCTTGAAGTTGATGGCGTATGTGGCATCTTCCTCTTGACGGATGATGAAGCCTTCCTCACGAAGGGGACTTCTGACAGAGATAATGGTTTCGTCTGAAAAGATTTCTTTCAGGTTATTGACAGCATCCGAATGGGATTGCGTTCTTTCTGACGAGAGGGCAACAAGGTCGGGACGGTTCACTTTATAGATTTTGCAAAGCAAATCACGTTCCGCCTCTGTGGTGGGTTGGAACTTCTCAACCAGCTCGATGCGGTTGTTACGGTCTATGGCTTCCGCCATAAACGGTTTCAAGGGGCGGGATTCTCCGTTGAAATAGATGACACCTTTCTTTATATAGGCATGATGCTTCTTCAATTTCTGGAATATCTCGCCCTGCGTTATCTTGGGATTGAGGGTGAGCAACCGGTCAATGAAATCCTCCATGCGGTCAAAGCGCTGTTCGGAGGTAGCGAAATCCAACAGCTCTTCTACAGCCAGCACTCTTGCCCCGTGGATGACGGTCTTATTGGCGTGGTCAACGAGTATATAGCCGTATGCCGCATCCTTCTTTCCAAAAAATACGATGTCGATGCCGAACTTGGTTTTCAATTCCTTTTGCAGTTCTTCCTTGTTGGAACATACGTCACGATACTTTTTGAGGATGCCCCGAAGCTGGCGGTTACGCGCTCTGTTGTAGTAGCCTTTCTTATACAATGCCTCAATGTCGCTAAGAGGAAGTTTCTTCTGTACCTTGCCACCATGTTTGACAAAGACAGTGCCGTCTTTCTGATAAGCTTCATAACCCATCGAAGTCATTATCGCTTTGAATTGGGCAAAAGAGGAGAAGGTATATTGTTTGGCAGCATTTAAGTCTTGCTCCACTTTCTGCTTCCTGTCATTCCCAAGTATGCGGTCAATCACTTCTTGTGAGCGTCTGCGCTCATGGCCGTGCAATATCTTCTTGCCGTCAGGGGCGATACGAGAAGTCACGATATGCAGATGGGTATTATCTGTATCATAGTGGGAATAGACCAGCAAGGGTTGTCCTTCCTCGCCATATCCCATTTCTGACAAGTAACGGTGGGTAAAGTCCAGTAGTTCCACTTCCGTCATTTCATGCCCCTTGCAGGAAAAGGCAACATGGAACTGTGCCTTTTGGATTCGGGTGTTTCGGGAAGTATATTCCTGAAGGTATGTGACCAGTTCCTCTGGGGTCGGCTTGCCGAATGTACCGAGTGTGCCGAAGTTCTGCATTTCGAGCATACGGGCAACTCCTTTCGCTACTTTACGTTCATTGTAACCGACTGCGTGGAAGTTCGAGCTTCCGGGTAATATGGTGGCTATCATACTTGGGAATGTTTATCTTTGGATAATGTGACTATGGTGTTCTGATACAATGTAACCGTGGTTACTCGGTATCTCGATTCTTTGATTCCTGTATATCGGGATATATAATAAGGTATAGGGAAACTCATAAACTATAGTTTGACAGCCTTACGTGTCACGGTTTCAAGGTTTCTCTTTATCTCGTTCAGTGTTTTCTGGGTTTCAAGGATAACCGGCATCAAGACCTCCCGGATATAGCTGGGTGGAAGTACCCCGGCTACCGCAAGTTCATTGGCTCTCTTGACCGACTGGTTCAGGTTACTACCTGCCCAGGATAGTTCATCCCGGAACTTTCGGTAAAACTCACCAAGGTTATTGATTAGTTCTAACCGGTGTCTGGCATCGGTGTCTGAATATTCTGTCAATGCTGCACGTATGTAGTCAGCGACAGGTTTTCCCTTCGCTTTTTCTTTAAGCGTGGACTGTTCCTCCGGGGTCAGTCGCAACTGATAAACTTTAGTTCTTCGTTTCATCTTACTATGATACTTTGGTAAATGGGGGTATCCGAACCTTCTTTCGCAGGGCGAAACAGCGATAAAATCGCTCCGATGCGGCAGCAGTCGGCAAGTCACCTTTTCAGGACGAAACGGAGTTTTGTAATGACAAAGGTACAACTTGCTTGACAAATCCTGCAACACAGGTCAAGGTCTCCCGGGTCTTTATTACACCAAAATTATCGCCGAAAACCGCCTTGCGAAGAAATGCGCAACACTTTTATTTGAAGGACGGCATCCGATAAACCAAAGATACAAGCATCCGAAGTTCGTGGGACTTCGATACGTTGGTTATGTAATAGAATGGCTTTTCGGATGGCATATCCAAGCGGCTTTGGAATACCAAACTCCAATTCCAAGTAATCGAAATAAAGATGTGACCTGTCATTCGTTACTTGAATACTCACAGAAGATAGAGCTTCGGATATTCCAGTTAGAAAATCTGATTGACCACGGTCGCATGGGTGGGAAGAAAAAGATATACAAGGTGTCCGGTTACTGTTTTCCCGATAGTTCAGTATCAAGAACAAATGGATATAGCAAACTATGACCAAAGGGAAAGAAATATCGGTTGATGGAATGGTTCGGGTAACACGCATCCCTATACTTTATTATATAGTAGAGCATACAGCCACAAGAAATGGAATTGTTCATATCGTAGATACTTGGGATTGAATGACCCGAAGATACGGTTTGAATGGTGTTCGTAACTAAAGTTTCATGCTTTCAGATTCTTGAAAACCAAGCAAAAAAAGTTTGTTGGAAGGAGTAAAATACTGATGCAAAACTTTGATTATATCGCTGATTTTTAATACCTTTATATAGAGAAACCTCCATTGAGAGAGGGTAGTATAAATGTAAAAATTGCAGCTTATGCCGTTCTATATATTGTTATTTCTGTATCTCGCTCCGGTATGCCTCGCCCTATATTGGCTCACAAAGCTGGTGGTCTGGATTATCAAAAAGGTATTCCAGTTGGTGATTTGGATTGTAAAGACATTCTTTGTCCTGCTCAGCAGGCTGTTGTTTGGTTCTCTCTTCACCGGTAGGGAGAATAGGCAACCATACCGTTCTCGACAAAACAAACAGTAAAACCGTGCCAATAACAACTGACACGGCTCTACGGCGGGGTATGGACTGAATACGGATTTCTTCCCTATATGTTACTGTACTTGTTCCTTTAGTTGACGGGACTAAAAACCTTTGCCTTTATATCTTTCATATACGACTTCCTTCTGTGTATCACAATTTGTGAAACGAAATTGTACAGGACATCCTACCGGAATATCATTGGGTAATTTTTTTACAAGTGCCGTTATTACATCATCCACTGTTCCGAAACCTATATCAGTCAATTCCGCAACAATTCTTCCTTTAAAATAGGCACGACCATAAATCATCATTTTCCTACTGATACGGAACATTTTATCTTTTGGTGCATCAATATCACACGCTTTTCCTTGCTTGCTTCTTTTATCACTGAAAAAGATGAAGTCAATAACTTTGGCATTGAGTTCCCAAGCTGGAGTAAAATCGAGTTTAACATAACCTCTTGTTATATTGAAGCCATGACTATGATTCATTCCAAAAGCCACCTCATACAGATTGGCATCACAATCATTCTGTGCAATGGTTGCCCATGTATGCCTAAACGTATAGAAGCAATAATATTTTTCTTTCTTCATGCCCATATCCTCACATATCTTCCGAATACCAATATTCACATTAGCATTGAAACTATCAGAGTTCTTATATCTCTGATGAAAGTTGAATAAGTATTCCTCTTCTTCACCGGAGAGATATTTCTCAAATGTGGTTTGTATGAATGGTTCAACCCTCATTTCCATGTAGGCTTCATCCCTTCGGCTATGACGGGTCTTAGCTCTTTTATAACTGATAATGCCAGCGTTATAATCTTCCTTTTTGAGTTCATACAAATCAATGGTATTGATTCCTCCTAAACACAATGACAAGAGTGCCACGTCTCTACCAAGTTCAGGGATAGGTAAAACCATTTTTGACTGGGGTAGAGGATGATTGAAAAATTCACGGCACGCTTCTGCACTGATAGCACGTTTTTCTGTGTTATCAGACTTAGGGATAGTTATTTTTAACCACGGATTGAACTTTATACGGATGAGACCAAGCTCTTCGTCATTCAAATCAATAATAGCTTTTTTGAAAATCTGCCGAACACAAGTAGGGTACATTTCTTTTGCCCGATTGGTTTGAGAAAGGCTTTCCAGCCACTTCTTTAATACGGCGGTAGTCAAGTGCCCAAACATAATCTGTGTAGTTCCAATAAATCGCTCCAGATGACCAACTGCAAGTCGGTAGTTCTTTGCGTTCCGCTCATGTCCTTCTCTTTCCATTCGGGCTATGAATTGGGAAGCGTACTCACTAAAACAAACGTCCTCGTCAGAATGGAGCAAATAGTCTATCAAATCAGATACGGAGAAGTTGGTAAAGTCCTTCTTGTTCATGATTTCACTGAAACGTAAAATTTGGCGTGAACAGTATTCATTTACTACAGGGTCTTTGATGTCACCTGATTTTAGTATTTGCTTGTCGGTAACAATTTTGCCTGTGCTAATGTACCCCATTTTAGTCCGATGAACCACGCGAATATACACCGGATAAAAACCATCAGCTCTTTTCCTTCTTACAACAGTTTTGAATGTAGTCATAATCAATTATTTAAGTTAATAAATTCATTTGTATGTGTTGTGTATGTGCGCATGTTCATTTTTGTATGTATTTGGTATGTGTTACCCGTTTATTTGGCTCGATTTCTGCGGTCAAATGAACGAACCGTCCAAAAACAGATTAGGCTGTAATGCCTATTTTTCAGTGCATTACAGCCTAATACAATAATTAGTTATCTAATCGCTTATTCCTCTATTGCAGCCTGCGCCGCGGCCAGTCTGGCAATAGGCACGCGGAACGGAGAACAAGACACATAGTTCAAACCAACTTTGTGACAGAATTTCACTGATGAAGGCTCACCACCATGCTCACCGCAGATACCGCATTTCAAATCAGGACGAACTGAACGGCCTTTATCTACAGCCATTTCAATCAGCTGGCCCACACCATTTTGGTCGAGTACTTGGAACGGGTCTACTTTCAGAATCTTCTTTTCCAGATATACCGGCAAGAAAGAAGCAATATCGTCACGGGAATAACCGAAGGTCATCTGGGTCAAGTCATTGGTACCGAATGAGAAATATTCTGCACGGCTGGCAATGCGGTTGGCTGTCAGCGCAGCACGCGGAATTTCAATCATGGTACCTACCTTGAACGGAATTTCCATACCTTCTTTTTCAAATAATGCTGCTGCTGCATCACGGATCACCTTTTCCTGAGCTTCGAATTCATACAGGATACCGGTCAAGGGAACCATAATTTCGGGATGCGGATCATATCCTTCTTTCTTCAGTTCAATTGCAGCACCTAGAATCGCTTGAGTCTGCATCTCTGTGATTTCGGGATAGGTGTTACCCAAACGACAGCCGCGGTGACCTAACATCGGATTGTGTTCACACAGGCTTTCCACACGTTTTTTGATTTCCTGTACGGTTACGCCCATTGCCTTAGCCATTTCTTCCTGACCTTTTGCATCATGGGGAACGAACTCATGCAAAGGAGGATCGAGCAGACGAACATTTACCGGACATCCGTCCATAGCCTTGAAGATACCTTTGAAGTCGGCTTTTTGGAAGGGGAGCAATTTAGCCAATGCTTTTCTACGTCCTTCTACATCCGGTGACAGGATCATCTCACGCATAGCGACAATCTTTTCAGCATCAAAGAACATGTGTTCCGTACGGCAAAGACCGATACCTGAAGCACCAAAAGCGCGGGCCACTTCCGCATCATGCGGAGTATCAGCGTTAGTGCGGACATTCAGCTTGGTGTATTTGTTGCAAAGATCCATCAATGCAGCGAAATCGCCTGAAACTTCGGCTGCTTTGGTTTCCACTTTACCTTTATATACTTCACCGGTAGTACCGTTCAGAGAGATGAAGTCACCTTCTTTTAAAGTAATACCTTCAATTTCTACGGTACGTGTCTTATAATCTACATTGATAGCACCAGCACCCGATACGCAGCACTTACCCATACCACGGGCCACAACCGCAGCGTGAGATGTCATACCGCCACGTGCAGTCAGGATACCTTCGGCAACGGCCATACCTGCCAAGTCTTCCGGCGAAGTTTCGATACGTACCATGACCACCTTTTTGCCATCGGCAGCCCATTTAGCAGCATCATCGGCGAAGAACACAATCTGACCGGTAGCGGCACCCGGAGAAGCGGGCAAACCACGAGTCAAAACTTTCGCTTCTTTCAACGCTTTCTTGTCGAACACAGGGTGAAGCAGTTCGTCTAATTTATTAGGTTCGCAACGCTCCAATGCTGTTTTTTCATCAATCATTCCCTGGCGCAACAAGTCCATGGCGATTTTTACCATAGCAGCTCCGGTACGTTTACCGTTACGGGTCTGCAAGAACCATAATTTACCTTCCTGTACGGTAAATTCCATATCCTGCATGTCGCGATAGTGGTTTTCCAGTTTGGTTTGCAGGGCATCCAGTTCTTTGTAGATTTCCGGCATAGCTTCTTCCATAGAGGGATATTTGGCTACGCGTTCTTCTTCAGAAATACCTGCACGTTCTGCCCAACGCTGAGAACCGATTTTTGTGATTTGTTGCGGAGTACGGATACCGGCTACAACATCTTCACCTTGTGCGTTGATCAAATATTCGCCAT